>Ga0082212_10010535_pt1 | contig 11817 bp, 10 predicted proteins | sample TergutNt197P3_FD_71548 | JGI IMG/M metagenome (GOLD analysis project Ga0082212, IMG submission 71548) | Neocapritermes taracua P3 segment gut microbial communities from Petit-Saut dam, French Guiana - Nt197 P3 | ecosystem: Host-associated > Arthropoda: Insects > Digestive system > Gut ... | reverse complement strand
ACTAAATAAATTTGGAAAGCAGGGATCAACAGTGGCTGATGATCATAAAGTCTTCGGTGACGAGCATTTTATCCGTCAAATGGATGCGGAAGATAATCCTCCTCATGAAAATAATATCTCGGACGGATATATATTAGTCGATGAAGAGAAAATGCCATTTGTCAGATGCCCGGTACTAAACGGGCGGTTATCCGTAATTATGCCTGAAGCGTTTGAGATCATGACAAAAGAGTTGGCGGAAATCAAATACCCTTCGATAAACCGCCCTGATGAAATTTATACCAATAGTGAAACAACAATAAACTTCTCTGTGTCGTTACATGATGATGAGGCGGCCAATGAGGACATTCCTGATGTCAAAGATACCCTCCAAAAAGTGATAATGAGAATGCACCCTGCTTCAAGGGTTATCCACAGCAAAACAATAGAGGTTTCGGGTATAAACATAGCTTATTTTGATTTTAAAACTGCCGCTATTGATATGGACATTTATAATATGATGTTCTTTTTATCTATAAATGGCCGTATTGTAGTAGGCTCCTTTAACTGCCCGTGGGTGAATATGGACACCTGGAAACCGGTGATTACCCAAATGCTCGGGTCGATAGAAGTGAATTAGGGCTATTATTAAATAAAGGGGTGAGGGTTTGTGTCAAAAGAATATGTTGTAGCCGGCGCGACTCTGGAATGCTCTTTGGGAACAGTTTCAAGCAAATTGAATGTATTGCCACTGAACCGTGTGCAACTGAAGGGGAAAAACAGGGCCAATATCGGCGATGCTAAACCTTTCGTTAATATCTTACCCTTTGGAGCTTGCAAAATAACCTCCCCGCCAAAACCGTGCACTCCCGCATGCGTCATGTGGATAGGAGGTAAAACCGATGCTATTATTGATACATTGCCTGCATTGTTGAACAGCGATATACTTGTGTGTGCCGCCGGAGGAGGAATAATTAAAATCAAAGATAGCGGACAATAGCTGAAAGGGACTGTTTCCATGAATGAAGATTTTCTGACCCGCGCCGAAAATAAGCGAAATGAATACCTTCTGAAAACAGAGAAACTTTTTGTGGCCAACAAAGACAGATGGTTTGCTGATTTTGCTGATCACTTTCTTGATTTATGCACTCAAATTAAAAAGTGTCAGAGTGAATCAGCATTACAACCTATATCTTACCTGGAATATACCATGCTCTACACAAATTTCATAAACCGCCATTATGTCGCGGATATTTTTATTTATGGGGACAAAAGTTATCTTGACAGAGATCAGCGCTGTATCGGCAATTATGATATTTCGTTTTTATTCGGTTATTTCGACCAACTCTGGGACGATATTATTAGTCTGAAAAGACGCTACCCGGGACTGGTTTCGGCGCAGGAGATCACACCCTTTGTTATGGGAACACTTCCCGATTTTTATTCCTACCTGGCAAATATTGCGCGCTTTGCTATTGGGGAATGTGTAGATAAAAGCCCCTTTGCCGATATAAACAAAAACGAGGATTTTATGGTAAATATAGGCGACTATATGGCAAAGACCGAGCCGGTTTACCGGGCAAAAAAGAACAAGGATGCAAACAAGCTTGCAAAGTGGTTTAATGAACAGCTTTTAAGTAAATATATATTTGATGATTATTCCGGTTTGGATTTTACGGGAAAGTCTTTTTTGTACACCGACTTTCGTTATTCCCGCTTTCAGAATTCAACCCTGAACAAAATAAATTTAGAAGGCTCCTCACTTATTGGCGCTAACTTCCGTAATGCGCTTATGGAAGAATGCCGCCTGGACAATTGTTCGATCAACGAAGCTGATTTTTCAGGCGCATCGCTAAAGCAGACCAGCTTCAAGAATGCTTGGGCAAAAACAGGTCTAACAGATGAAAATAAATGGCGCTTTGTTGGGTTTTTGCCTGTGATCTTTCGCAACGCAGATTTGACCGGCGTTGATTTCAGCGGGGCTAATCTTACCGGAGCGGATTTCTCAGGCGCCCGTTTGACTGGCGCTAGTTTTTCAGGTGCAGTAACAGATGGGGCGATCTTTGACGGCAGCAGCGGCTGGAAGGGCTGAGATCATAAATAATTATCTTTTGCGACTGAGATGATCGGGAGGGGAAAAATGGGTTTACTTAATATAGTAAAATCTGTTGTTGCTTCTGTTCCGGTAGTCGGTTCAGCAGTGTCCGGCATCAAAAAGGGTTTATCCGCATTAGCGGCAATACCTTTTGTTGGGGCTATAGCTACAATTGGCTTAATAGGCACAATGGCCTTAATGCCGGGGCTTTCGGGATTGCTCAGAATAATAGGTACGGTTGCTCTGGGAAAAATGATAGTAGGGGCAAAATCCTCGTTATTTAATTTCAGTGATTTGAAACCGGAAGTCATTGCTTCAAAATTTTGGGATAGCACGCCTTGGCAGGATTGGGAACATTTTAAGCGTGACGCCGCAAGCGATGCCCAGGGAAGATCTATTCTCTGGCACTGGTTATATGGCGGAGGCAAAGATTTTATTAAGGATAATGATAAGTCATGGGCAAAATATATGACTGATAATGAACTATTGTTACCACAAGTTCGGGAAATTATCAATGGGTACATGTCACAAGTCGAGAACGGCGGTTCAATGACTTTTAATGAGAAAATGGCCATGGAAATAGAAAATGGAGAGCAGATAATTGGCTATCAGTATTTGCATGGAGCAAATATGGATGTCGGCGGCTTTAATATCAGCGGAACCATTGCAAAAAATGAAAACGGGGCAGCAACTGTTTCGATGACCTATCAGTGGAATGATATTATTGATCCCAACTTTTTCTATGACACCGATAGCGCCAAGGCAAAATTTGCCAACAGTATACCATTCGCCAACCCAACAGATTATACAATCCGCATAAGCTGGGCAGATGTATCAACAACGGATGAATCAGGTAATTATTCAACAGGCTGGCTGGCTGATGATTGGAAATATGCAAAAAACCCGGATCATAATAATGTGTCACCGCCACCTATGCCAACTCCGATACCGACACCAACTCCAACCCCGACGCCGGCGCCGACTCCTGCCCCCAATCCTGCACCACCAACAAACCCGCCTGAAAGAGAGTAAGGCAAAGAGGGCATTGCTTATGAAAAATACATTAAAATTAATAATGGCCTTATTTCTGATAATAACAGTGTGTATTTTCCCCGGTTGTACAAAAGAAAATGGAGGGAAAGCCATGAAACAAAATGGATCGCTTGCTAGTTTAGATTATCCCCTGGTATCTCAAAGCGGAAAATATGAAGCTGTCATAGAAGCGTTTGATGATGACGGTGTTAGAAGCTTTAAATTATTCATCTCAGATATTAATAATAATGATTCTCCATATGAAGCTGACATAACTTTTCGCACAAGAGACAGAAACTATGTCTTTTGGGCTGATGAGGAAGATATCCTGTGGTGCTACAGCGGGGATATCGGAACATATTTTTGGCTGAAAGAAAATGGCACTTGGACAAAAAAAATATATGCTGATAATCCTGAGGCAATAGTGCCCCAAGCATTAAAAGAGGCCCGGCCAAATAAATATAAATGAAATGCTTAGCTGTTTCGACTGCTAAAGAATTCAAACTCCTCAGCGAAGACAACGCAAAAGTCGACTGCAGGAAAGAACTGGCCGTCAAATCAGGTAAAGACATGAAGGATTGAGGCTATGCGTTATTTTGTTATGGAAGGGCTTGGCACTGTATTGCTGCCCCCTGCGCCAAAAGGTGAAAACCCGGAAGTCGTCTTGGCGTCTGATTTGGGACGTTTTGGTGAAGTTGACTATGACTTGCGTCATGAATTGATAAGCAACAGGCTGAAAATGGTGATAGAGCACTATCTGCCAAGGTTTGATTTTCAGCCTCTCGTCTATTTGGATATCGAAAAACAGGAGCAAGCCGTTTTTTGGCGCTTCCGGCCGATCCAATATACGGATTACCAGGCTACATTCAGAAATGACGGGATCATATCCGGTATTTCCTTTCCCAATAACTATGCCCCGGTTATCTTTACAGCACGATCACCCAGAGGGGTACGTTCGATTGTTGTCCGGATAGCTGTCGCCGAAAGTGTTCTGCGGCGCTGTATATTAGGGGTAAAATTTACAAAACTAAATGATAACTAATTAGCAAAAGAGGTTACATATGGGAAAAAAACCATCTATTCTATCTGCAGGCATAGCCCTTGCCTGCGCCGCCTGCCTGCCGGTCGTCGGGGCTATTGCCGCTATAACCGGCATTGCCGCAAAAGTGCTGGGTGCGATACCGTCTGCCGGTATTGGTTTTCTGGATAAGATAAAGCTATTAGCTAAGGCAATCTATGGGAAAATGGTAATCGGGGCGAAAGCGCTCAAATCAAAGTTAGGCGCTCTGTTATCAATGTTTGGTGGAAAACCGTTTCTAGATTGGCTCGGCGTCAATATAAAGGGGCTTTTAGGGCTTAACTTGAATTGCAACCAGTATGGCGGTGACCCGGTCAATATGGCAACGGGTAATTTTGTCTATGAAAAAGAATACCTGAAAATCAAAGGACTGTTCCCCCTTTCCTTCAGGATTTTTTATAATGCTCAGGAAAAGAGAATGAATGCCCTAGGTTATGGCTGGGTTCATGGATTTGAAGCAAGCGCCGCTAAGGAAGGACATGTAGTCACGGTATTCTTAGAGGATGGCAAACAAGAAGAGTTCATTGGTGGCCACAATGGCTGCTATGTTCACAGCCAAGGTCTTAATAGTGCGCTTAGCGAACAAGACGGCCAGCTCATTTATGAAAATCAGGAAGGTATAAAATATGTTTTTAATGATAACGGCAGACTGATCAGAAAAGAAAACAAAAACTCTAATTTTATTGAGCTTTCTTATGACGGCCAAGGTAAGTTAATAAGAGCAGCTAACAACTCCGATTCATCCTTTGAATTTAGTTATGATGGTAATAGGCTAAAGCAAGTCACAGATAACACAGGTAGAACTGTCAACTTAAAATATCAACGGGATATGCTGACTTGTGTTAGCGATGAAAACAATGGCAGATATCAATTCGCCTACGACAAACAAAACAAACTTATTAAAATCCTAAACCCTTTGGATATCAATATACTTAATAATGAATATGACGAAAGTTTTCGCATGAAGAAGCAGGAATTTCCGGATGGCGGCGTTATCTCTTATGAGTACAAAGACGATGAGAAGAAGCTGATATTGACTGAGCAAAATGGTAATGAAATCACCTATATACGCGATGATAAATTCAGAAGCGTGGCTACTGTATACGCAGATGGCGAGGAAACATACGCTTATAATGCCCAGAATCAACGGACACTGTATACAGACAAGAAAGGTAATACCACCAAATTCTCCTATGACAATCGAAGTAATCTGGTAAAAATTACCAATCCGCTTGGCGAGACAATAAATACAGATTATAATGATTTGAATAAACCTGTACGGGTTAAGTTATGCGGCGATGTAATACAGCAAACGAGCTATGATGATCATGGTAATGCCACCGGGGTCAAAGATGCCCTGGATCGGGAAAGTAAAATTGAATATAACTCGGACGGTCAGCCAATAAAAATCATCCAGCCGGACGGTAGTGAGATAAGCATTGAGTATGACATGCGTGGTAATATTCTGACTGTGACGGAGCCTAATGCGGTAACAGCATATGAATACGATGAGCTCAACCGGGTAATCGCCACAATTGACGGTAATGGGAATAAAACCGGGTATGAGTACAATACCAAAGGCGATATTACCAAGGTAGTAAACGCCCTTGGTGAGGAACAGAAATACGAATATAACACTATCGGCAAGGTGACAAAGATAGTAGATTTTAACGGCAGTGAGTTTTCCCGGGAATATAATTGCTTAGGTAAAGTAAGCAGAGTAATTGACCAGGAAGGCAATGAAACAAAACTGGAGTACGACTTGATGTGGAAGATAATCAAACAAATTGATGCTAATGGTAACACAACCATTTTTGATTATGATGCGCTGCATCACCTGGTAAATATTACTAATACATTAGGGCACGGTATACATTATGTCTATGATCCAAACGGTAATAAAACGGAGATCACCGACTCACGAGGTGAACAGGTGCATTTTTTATATGATGCTTTAAACCGAGTGGAGAAAGTGATTGAGGCAAATGGCGCTACGACCAGTGTGTCATACAACCATATGGGACAAATTACAAGGATAATAAATGCGCTGGGGCAGGAAAGTAGTTTTACCTACGATAAAGCCGGGCAGAAAATAGAAGAAACTGACCCCTCCGGTAGGAAAACTAAGTATTCATATAATCAGCTGGGACAAATCCAAGAAGTTATTGACCCGGCTGGCAGAAAGACTACGTATGAATACCTGCCGGGAGGCTTGCTGGAGAGGATAGCATTTCCAGACGGCACTAGTACGGTATATACCTACGATAAAAACAAAAATACCCTGTCCAAGACATCGCAGGATGGATATGTTCTTTATTATGAATACGATTGCCTAAATCGGATAACAAAGATATCCAGCAATAACGGCCAGGATAAGCTTTTTACTTATGACGCGATGGGGAATGTAAACACCATGACCGATGCAAACGGTAATACCACAAAGTATATTTATTCGCCGAGTGGTAAATTACTTGCAGTAGTCGACCCGCTGGGTCACAAAACAAAATATGATTACGATAAACTTGGCAACCTGATCGAAGTCAAACAGTTGGCGGAACTGGGCGAAGCACGAAAGATAAACAATCAAAACTCAGATTTACGTGTTACCAAATATGTACGTGATGAATTGGGCCGGGTGGAAAAAATTATCGACGCACTGGGAAATACAGAAACGTATACATACGATGAAGCAGGTAATGTAATTGCTAAGCTGGACAGAGATGGATACCTTACTAAGTATGACTATGATCCAACAAATCAATTGACTGAAGTTATCTACGCTGATGGCAAGAGCGTCAAACTTTCGTACAACCCCCTGAAACAGTTAACCGAGATCAAAGACTGGCTTGGCATTACAAATATAGAGGTTGATGAGCTTGGCCGGGCCAGAAAGGTAACGGATCACAGCGGCAAAAAAGTTGAATACAACTTTGGCGCCGCTGGTGAGAAAACCAGTATAAACTTCCCAGACGGTAAGATCGTAAGTTATGAATATGATGAGTTATTACGTCTTAAAGCCCTGATTAACGATGATAATCATATAGAGTACATTTACGATGAACAAAGCAGATTGAGATATAAAATGTTTTCTAACGGGGTAAAAACTAAGTACTCATATAATGACATGGGATTGCTTTTTGAACTTGCCCACAGCGACAAGGACGGTATGCTGGACAGATATGTATACACCTACGATAACATGCTCAACAAAATCAGCATAGAAAAATACCGGCGCGGGTTGGCAGAAGAAAGCGGTCAATATCAGTACACCTATGATGCTTTATCGCGCTTAACAGATGTTGCCAAAGATGATAAGCCAATAAAAACATACGGTTATGACGAGTTTGGAAACCGCAGCTTTATGCTGGATAAGGGTATCAGGACAGATTATACCTACAACCAGCTTAATCAGCTATTGCATTTGAGAAATGTTAAACAAAATCAGGATTTCACCTACGATGCAAGAGGTAATCTAACTCAGATACTGGAAAAAGGCCGCCTTAAAAACATTTATGAGTTCAGCCCACTGAACCGTATGACCAAAGTAATCAACGACAATGGGCAAACTGCGGATTATAAATATAACGGCTTAGGGCAACGTGTGGGAATGATTATAACCGACTTGAACTCCATGCGGATAGCAAACAGGCTGAACCCTGTTAAGAACATAAGTTATGTTTTGGATTTAACAAAGCAGTATCACAACCTATTACAGAAAAGCGAAGACGAGCAAATCAAGAACTATATTTGGGATCAAAACGTTGTAGCTGAAAGCGATAGTGGTGAAAGCAACTTCTATTTACAAGACGAACTGGGTAGCCCCTTGCGCTTCACAGGTACAGATGGCACTTTAATGGACAGTTATGCTTATGATGAGTTTGGTAACGACCCCATTGGTAATCAAGGAGTAATGCAGCCGTTTGGGTTTACCGGATATCGGTTTGATAGTGTTGCACAGATATACTTTGCCCAGGCGAGAGAGTATATGCCCGAAACAGGAAGGTTTGCGGCGAAGGATACCCATTGGAATCCAAATAATATGATCTATGTAGATAATAATGACCTTGTACCTGATACTAATGCAATAAGACAAAGCGCAAATCTTTATGTCTATTGCCTGAATAATCCTATATTATTTACTGATCCATTAGGACTAGATAGTTATATTTTCTATCTTCCTGAATGGAAAAATGAGGCATTGGATGATCAAAAAAGATTGATGCAGCAGTATAGTATACCAAAAGATGAAATACACCTAATTGAACTAAATAAAAAATCAGACCTGACGGATGGCTGGAATAACATGGGTACTAATTCTGCAGGTGATAGTGTTCCTATAGATACTGTTATTATTAATACTCATGCTGATCCAACAGCACTAGCTGGATTTGGAAATTTTGATTCCAGTGACATAGCTGCACTAGATAATCAAAATGTAGGGTCGTTAATACTATATGGATGTAATGCTGGGCATCTTGACTATAATAATACAAATCCGGCATCGCAATTTGCGCAAAAAGTAAATTACGCAACTGTTCTTGCAAGCGATGGGACTGTTTATTCAAATTGGAATATATTTGGTTTGATTGCAATGAAATACACACCAAAAAATGACTCTCACTTTAAAGATTGGCGAAATAAAGCAGATCCCACATCAACAAGAGGACATGAGGGTTGGGTTGCGTATCAATATGTGGACGGACAAATCATTACAACAACAGAATTGGGTTATGGCTTAAAATTGAAACAAATGTTGGAAGCACTAAGTGGTATACGTAAAGTACTTCCATATTTTGAGAACATTAACGGTTGGGGAGGATTTTACATATGCTAAAAAACAAAAAACTTATTATTTGTTTCTCTGTTTTAATTTTATTGATATTGGTGGTGATTTCTATTTTTTTATTTTTCACTCCACGGCAAATCTTTAAGCATAAATTTGGTTTTAGTCTGCCAAAAGAATCACAAATAGTCAACTATCAATTTGATTATTTTGAAGGAGAAAGATTAAAAATTAAACTTTCATTTGATGGCGATAATTATTCGGAAATCAATAAGGAGCTTAACGAATTTTTTACTGCTGAAAACACCCTTAATTTGGATAATGAGTTATTAATCCCAGCTTTTAATGCAACCTGCTCATGGTGGGATATGAACGAAAGTAATATTATTGCAGGGTATAAAATGTTTACTTTTGGTAAACGAGCAAAAACAAGGGAGGTATATGCCTTTATTGTGCAAGATACAGCTGAAAAATACTTTTTGTACGCGGTGCATTGAGGTCTTATATGGCAAAAATTGGTTAAATAGTATTTACTTCGATTTGGAGAAAGTCTATGTTTATTTTTCCAGGTTGTGTCACTCATAAACAAAAGGAAGGTAAAAAGATGGCATGGTATGGGGATGAAGAATTTCTTAACGCAATGGTGCAAATGGAAACAGAAAATCAGATTGACCAAATTTCCAATGACATAAATAACGGCTATATTATTATTGAGGAAACCCGTATCTCCTTTAGCGAGCGGGAAATAATTGATGGAAAGCTCTATATGATAATTCCGTCTGACTTCGAGCTGATGCTGCCGGAGCTTGCAAAATTCAAGTATCCGAATGAAAACAGGCCGGATATTATTTTTACGAACGAGGAAGGTTCTATAAATATCAACTTTGCCCTTACCGGGGATGACCTCAAAAATGAAGAAGTTGAGGATGCCAAGAATTACCTGCAAGAGGTGATGTCTAAAATGAACCCCTCATCTAAAATCATCTCAAGTTCTGTTATTGAATATAGAATGAACCAGGAACTCTTTTAGGTGGCGGTCTCCTGGTTTCCACGAAACTTCTCACAAAGCTTAACATGAGCATTATATAACGGCCTTTTTTCTTCCTCGCTGGCCTTTTGTCCACTGCTACCTTAACTGGAGTACGGCAGCAATCAGGCAAACTTGAGCTCCAAGGAAGCAGAGTTTCTAATTCACTGGTCTTTATATTTGGCAAAGTCTCTTACAAGAGTGCCTGTTCCCCATATGTTTATAATGAAAGGCGTGAGCCTGAGCTATTAATTTATGGAGAAAGTTATAGGAGAAATGAATGCGTATGGAAACACAGAATATGGAGTGGAAGTCATCATGGCGCGATGAATACCTGAAGTGGATATGCGGCTTCGCCAATGCCCAAGGAGGCGTTTTGGAAATAGGCAAAAACGATGCCGGACTTGTCGTTGGCGTTGACAATCCGCGTAAATTGCTTGAGGACATCCCGAACAAAATCAATAACGCAATGGCAATCCTTGCCGATGTGGATTTGAGGACAGAAGGCGATTTGCGCTACATCAGCATCACGGTCGAACCCTACCCTTACCCTATCAGCTATCACGGGAAATACTACTACCGCTCAGGCGCCACGAACAGAGAGCTTACGGGCAACGCACTTGATGAGTTCATTCTGAAGAAACAAGGGAAGACATGGGACGGTGTGCCTGTCCCTCACATCAAGGTCTCAGACCTTGATATCGTTGCTTTCCGCGAGTTTCGCAAGAAGGCCTTGTTGAGTAAGCGTTTGACTGAGGCGGACTTGGCAATGGACAATGAGGAACTAATTGATAGCCTACTGCTTGCTGACGGTAACTATCTGAAGCGCGCAGCCGTACTGTTGTTCCACGAGAACCCAGAAAAGTGGGTGACCGGCGCCTATGTAAAAATCGGCTACTTCGAGAGTGGAGCCGATTTACTCTATCAGGATGAGATCCATGGGCCGCTCATTATAATGGCCGATAAGGTGGTGGATGTCCTGTACTCAAAATACTTCAAAGGTATTATCAGCTACGATGGACTTCAGCGTATTGAGACTTACCCCGTGCCGCGCGCCGCATTCCGTGAGGCTGTTCTGAACTCTATAGTCCATAGGGACTACAGTACGGGCATCCCTATCCAGATAAAGGTCTTTCCGGACGAAGTGATAATCTACAATGACGGGGCTTTGCCAGGAAACTGGACGGTTGCTGACCTGCTCACCAAACACCGTTCGATGCCGCGCAATCCAAATATTGCAAATGCCTTCTTTCGCTCAGGGCAGATTGAAACCTGGGGTCGCGGCATAGAGAAAATTGAGGATGCCTGCATAGAGGCTGGTAAGCCTGTCCCTACGTTTGAGGCGACTATCGGTGAAATAAAAGTAACATTCACCACGCCGACTACCGAAAAGACTACCGAAAAGACTACCGAAAGTATCGGTGATGTTATCAGTAGTGAGGGTACAAAAGGGCGGATCCTTGCCCTAATTGAAACAGAACCATCTATTTCGGCAGGGGAATTGGCAGCCAGAATCGGAGTGACAAAGCGAACTGTCGAGTACCACATCCAAACATTGAAAGTAGCTGGATGGTTGGTTCGCGAGGGCACGACGAGAAGCGGTCGATGGATAGTCAAGTGAACAGAACTTTACCGCTAAATTAATCGCTATTCGGATAAAAACTCCATCCCAGGATTTGGATGTCAAAATCCCCACCCGATAGTAGCTTACGAACTCGTTTCGTAAATAAAAAACAAGAATTTTGTTCAATAGTTTTCGCGAAGCGAAAAGTTACCCGCATTCTGATTTCTGAATACTGAATCCTGAATACTTGCGGTCGAAG
>Ga0082212_10010534_pt1 | contig 11818 bp, 10 predicted proteins | sample TergutNt197P3_FD_71548 | JGI IMG/M metagenome (GOLD analysis project Ga0082212, IMG submission 71548) | Neocapritermes taracua P3 segment gut microbial communities from Petit-Saut dam, French Guiana - Nt197 P3 | ecosystem: Host-associated > Arthropoda: Insects > Digestive system > Gut ... | reverse complement strand
ATTATACAGTTATTTTCCGAACCGGCAACAGGCTGAAACTGGAATATCAGGTTAGTTTTAAAAGAATATTTGACGATGCCGTTACCGACTGGCATGTTTTATGATTCGACGTAATCGCAAGAGGCACGTATCTTGCGAATACATTCGGGTAATGGACAGCATTATGACTGAAAAAAAACTTCCGTTCACAAAGACGGAAATCGAAAAAATCATTGAAAAATACCCGACGCCGTTCCATATCTACGATGCGCGCGCCATCCGCGAAAACGTCCGGCGCTTTCTGAAAGCCTTTTCCGGTCTTCCGGATTTTAAGGAATATTTCGCTATTAAAGCCTGTCCGAACCCGGCGATAGTTCGTATGCTGCGCGATCTGGGCTGCGGCGCGGATTGCAGTTCGCTTGCGGAACTGGTTCTTGCCGAACACGCCGGCATCGCCGGCGAAAACATCATGTTTACGTCCAACGATACTCCCGCCGAGGAATTTCAGAAAGCATGTGAATTGGGCGGCATCATCAATCTGGACGACATCAGCCATATCGAATTTCTTAAAAAACACGCCGGCATTCCCGAAGTTATCTGCATCCGCTACAATCCCGGCCCGCGGCGCGCCGGCAGCAATGTCATAATAGGCAATCCCGAAGAAGCTAAATACGGGTTCACCTATGAACAGGTATTCGAAGGCTTCGTTCGGCTGCGTGAGATTGGCGTTCAACGCTTCGGTCTTCATTCATTTATCATTTCCAATGACATCGACCGCTCGCATTATCTGGAAACCGCCCGGATGCTTTTTCAACTGGCCGTGGAAGTCAGGGCGAAAACCGGCATTCGTATGGAGTTTGTAAATCTCTCCGGCGGGCTTGGTATACCTTACCGTCCTTCGGAGGACGCCGTGGATATAGAGGCTCTGGGGCGCGAGATTGCGGAGGCTTATGACAAACTGGTGCGCCCGGCCGGCCTCCATCCCATGAAGATTTTCGCCGAGTGCGGACGATATATTACAGGGCCTTACGGATACCTGGTTTCCACAGTACTGCATAAAAAGAATATATACCGCGAATACGTGGGTCTTGACGCATGTATGGCGGATCTTATGCGGCCCGCCCTTTACGGCGCGTATCATCATATTACAGTGATGGGAAAGGAAAATGCGCCCGCGACACGCGTTTATGACGTCACCGGGTCGCTGTGCGAAAACAACGACAAGTTTGCCATTCAGCGCGAATTACCGGAAATTGATCCCGGAGACATCGTTGTCATACACGACGCCGGCGCGCACGGCCACGCAATGGGTTTCAACTACAACGGCAAGCTCCGTTCCGCCGAACTCCTGCTCGAGGAAAACGGCAGCGTCGGACTGATACGCCGCGCCGAAACTCTTGATGATTATTTTGCAACTACAAGGCTTTAGAGACGCTATGATTAATACGGATATTGCACGAGGATTAGCAGCGAGGAATATATGTTAAAAACACCCAGGATAAAAATAATCGCGTTATTACTGCCGCTGTGTCTGATCGCATGCGGCCCGTCATTAAAAAAACCTCCTATCGAGGGACAGGTTTTGAGCGGATCGGAAGCTTCGCGTGTAAGGATTGAAGTGTTTTCCGATTTACAATGCCCGGCGTGCCGTGATCTTTTCCTCAGCACTCTTCAGCCATTGATGGATGACTATCAGGACGAAGTCAGCGTTGTTTATTATGAATTTCCCCTGGCCATGCACAAGTACGCCCGCCCGGCGGCGCGTTACGTCGCGGCAGCGGCAAAACTTGGACCACAACAGGTATTGTCCGTTTATAAGGCGATTTATAATGATCAAACATATTGGTCCAGGGACGGCAACCTGGACGATTCCGTCTCAAAAGCGCTCTTCGCGGAAGATTTTCAAAAAATCGCGCAAATTATGCAGGACGCTGATACTCTGGCGGAGATAGACCAAACCATTGAAAAAGAACTGCAGTATGGAAAGCGTAAAGGCGTCAATTCCACGCCCACGATGTTTATTTCACATGGCGGCAGGGAGCAAAAGATTAATGGCAAGCTTCCATATCAGGCTTTAAAACTATTTCTGGATCCCGCCATGAAGTGAGGCAGTACGCGAGAGCTATTTCACGAGGACTTTAAACGGGAAAGAATTTTGCCGCTGTGCCAATACCAGTCCTCCGACGACTATAAAAACAGCCGATAGTTTTACAAATGAAAAGTATTCCTGCCCGGTTGCAGCGGCAAAAATAAAAGTGACAATCGGAACAATATTGGAAAACACATTGGTTTTTGCGATGCCCCCTATTTTTATGGCATTCGCGAAAAACAAAAAAGCAATGGCGGAGCAGAAAAAGGATAATGTCAGAAGCGCCGACCACAATATGACGCCTTCCTCTACGGAAATGGCAAACAGTGAATTGCGGGTTGCGCCCAGATCTGAAAAACCTAACAACAGCGGCGTAAACAAAAGGCAGCCTATGATGTTCTGCCAGGTCAAAAGAGCAATCGGATTATAATCACGCAATAATTTTTTTAATATCACGATGTAACACGTCGCTGAAAATACGGCCAAAAACGCAAGTAAAACGCCGCGGGCATCAACCATATAAAATCCGGCATTGTCCCAAAGCAAAATAAATATCGTGCCGCAAATTGAAATAGCTATGCCGGCGGCATTGATGGCGTTCAGCTTTTCCCTGAAAATCCATACTGCGAAAATGGTCGTAAAAACGGGAATGGTAGCGACAATTACCGAAACCAGGCTTGCGGAAAGATATACCAGGGAAAAATTTTCTCCCAGGAAATACAGGAACGGCTCGAAAACAGCCAGCAATCCCAATAATTTCAAATCTTTCAACCGAAATTTGAACGAATCCCTGTAAAAGAAAAAAACAATCGGGATCAGGACAAAAAGGGAAATGAATAATCTCAGCCAGATCAACGCGACAGGGTCAAGGTTTTGCAGGCAGATTTTGGTAAATACAAAGGATGCCCCCCAAATTATCATGGGGGGCAAAACGTAAAGGTAAAACTTGAACGGTATTTTCATTTACACTTCGCGGGCGGCGAGGAAAGCCGAACCGATGGCGTCAACAATCAGGCCGGGCGCGTTGCAATCGCCAACGTTGTGGATTTCCGAAGCGATATTTTTCAGCTTTTCAAAAAAATCGGTGTTTGGCTGAAGAGGAAGCGCCGGTATCACCGTGTCGGCTTCCAGTTCCAGTTTTTTGCCTTCTTTTGTAATAATGACCAGCCCCCGGTCGTTTATCTCCACATATTCCCGAACGCCGGAAATCATCGGCAGCCTTTTTTCCTCAAACCAGCGGAAAAGCTGCTCTTTCATGGACAGCGTTAAACCGTCGCCAAGCTCTTCAGCCTGATCGACAATCGTGACGCTCCGGCCGCGCTTCATAAGAAATTCCGCCAGCTCGCATCCCTGCACGGCGCCGCCGATAACGACGGCTTTTTTACCGATAGGCATATAAAATCGTGACAAACTGCGCAAAGTCTCCGGTTCGAAAAACCGCGAAAAGAATTTGAGTCTCCTGTGCAGATCCGCTCCGCTGACGACGTTTGAACGGTTCGATCCCTTAATGTTGAAAACAGCCGGAAGCCCGCCGGCTGCGAGGAAAACGGCGTCCGGCTTTGCGGCTTCAATAACGGATGCGTCGGCTTCACAGCCGGTTTTTACGCGGACGCCGAGTTTTTCCAGTTGGCGCTCGAAATAGCGGATAAGTTCCGGAAGGTTTTCAGGATGCGAACCCTTGACCATGGCCGCCAGAGGCAGGAGGCCTCCCGGCTTGGCGGATTTTTCAAATAACGTAACGTTATGCCCGCGCAGCGCCGCAATCCGCGCGGCTTCCATGCCGGCCGGGCCGCCGCCGACAACGACGATATTCTTCTTTTTTTCCGCCTTTTCAATCGTCGTATAAACCGTACCTGAAATCCCGTTCACACGGCAGCGCCCCGCCCCGCCCAGGCAGAAATTGCATGCCGTGCATGGCGCTATATCTTCGGGATGCCCGGCGGAAAGCTTATTCGGCAATTCAGGATCCGCGTGCAGGCGGCGGTTCATTGCTATGAAATCCACATCTCCCCGCAGCAGAACAGATTCGCCAAGATCTGCGTCCATTCTTCCCACAACCATAACCGGAACGGAAACATCTTTTTTGACGCCCGCCGCCAGCCGGATATTCGCGCCCGCGCCGAGACGGCTTGCGTCGTACTCTTTCGGGAATTTTTCCAGAGGCAGCGGCGGTTCCGGATAAAACAGCAGGTCGGGAAGAAATCCCGCGACATGCCGACCAATCCAGTGACTGCGCACCTGAATCATATCCGCGCCGGCTTTTTCGGCAAGTTGCGCGGCTTTCCGGCTGTCTTCATGTGAAAAACAGTTGTCCGCGCCTATGGCAAGACCGATTTCTACGCCGTTTAGAATCACCGAAACAGGAAAATCATTTCCCGCCCGATTTTTTATTGCCTGTATCACTTCAGTCAGCAATCGCGCGCGGTTTTCCAGGCTTCCGCCGTATTCGTCTTCCCTTTTGTTCCAGAACGGCGAAAGGAAGCTCTGGAACAGATGACTGCTGGCCGCGTTTATATCTATGCCGTCAAAGCCCGCCTTGTGGGCGCGCATGGCGGCATTTGAGAATTTTTCTACGATGCCGGCGATTTCGCCGACCGTCAGCGGCCTGGGTTCTTCATTGTGATGATCGTATGGATTATTCAGCCAGACATTTGACGCTGCCACGGGCGGGCCTGGATAAAGCGGATTTGTTTCCCTTCCCCAATGCACCTGCCATGGTCCGTCGTGATTCGTGGAAAGAAACGTCGGGCAGCCATGTTTGTGAATAACGTCCGCCAGTTCGCACAGCCCCGGCAGAAATTTATCATCGTCGATCCTGTAACGGTTCCTGTAGCGCGCGCCCCACGGATAATCAACCGTGACCGCCTCCACAATCAAAAGACCGACGCCGCCCTGAGCGAACCGTTCGTAAAAGGCCTTGACCTCTTCTCGCATGTGAACATCGTCTTCATGCCACATGAGCATTCCCGCGCCCGATTTTACTATCCGGTTACGTGTTTTAACCGAACCGACGCATCCGGGTTCAAGTAACTTTTTATACGATTTTTGCTTCGCCATAACCGTTCTCCCAATTTTTTAAGAAAAGTATTGTCATGCAGGACGTCGAAAAAATCAATCATTTGACATCATACAATCTATCAGGGATAATGTTTTGTTTATATCATAGTGGGTGGTTAGCTCAGCTGGGAGAGCGCCGCGTTCGCAATGCGGAGGTCGGGGGTTCGATCCCCCCACCATCCACCAGGACGCCGTCCAACAAAGTCCAATACAGCCTAAAATCATTGATAATAAAAGTGATGTGGCGGAGAGGGAGGGATTCGAACCCTCGATACAGCTCATCGCCGTATAACTGCTTAGCAGGCAGCCCTGTTCGGCCACTCCAGCACCTCTCCGCAAAGTCCAAAATCGCGTTACATATTAGCCGATTTCCGGTGTGAAATCCACTGCGAAATGGAGGAAAGCGTGATATTCTACAAAGTTTAGTCAGGATTATCATCGGCTTATGGATAAACAGGTTCGAGTTCGTTTTGCTCCCAGTCCTACAGGATATCTCCATGTCGGCGGCGCGCGCACAGCGCTTTTTAACTGGCTGTTTGCGCGTCGGTATGGCGGCAGATTCATTCTTCGCGTCGAAGATACCGATTTTGCGCGTTCGTCCGATGAAATGGTCGAAGGCATTTTGCGCGGCATGCGCTGGCTTGGGCTTGACTGGGACGAAGGGCCGTTTTATCAATCGCAACGGCTGGATAGATACAGGGAAACGGCCGCGCTGCTGCTCGACGGCGGAAACGCCTATCGTTGCTTTTGCGGCGTCGAAGACACTCGAAAAAATTACGCGGACAACATAAATAAGCCGGAACATGAATGCGCCACGCTTTCCCCGGAAGCCTCCGGACGCAGAGCCGCAGCCGGAGAGCCTTTCGCCGTCCGTTTTCGCGTTCCACCAGGAAAGACTACCTTCACAGACGGTGTTATGGGAAAAATCGAGGTGGATAATTCCATCCTTGAGGATTTCGTGCTGCTGCGTTCCGACGGCGTTCCGACATACCATTTAAGCGTTGTCACCGACGACATGGATATGGAAATCACCCATGTCATCCGTGGCGCGGATCATATTTCCAATACGCCGAAACAGATTCTGCTATACCGTGCCGCCGGACGGCACGTTCCGGAATTCGCGCATCTTCCGCTGATTCTCGGCCCTGATAAACAGCGGCTCTCAAAGCGTCACGGCGCGACATCGGTCATGGCTTATGCCGACGAGGGATATCTGCCTGAAGTGTTTTTTAATTTCCTTTCGCTGCTCGGCTGGTCTCCCGGCAATGACCGTGAAATTTTTACGCGCGAAGAACTGACATCGCTTTTTTCGCTTGAAGGAGTCGGCAAGGCCAACGCTGTCTTCGGCATTGATAAGCTGGACTGGTTTAACAGTCAGTATCTGCGCGACATGCCGCTTGAAAAACTGCGCGAGCTTGCAATCGCGGATCTGAAAAATTCCGGAGTATGGAACGACGCGGCGGCTGTCACACCCGATATTTACGCTTCAATGGATGCCGCGCTGGAACTTGTCAGACCGCGCGCGCGCAAAGCCGGCGATTTTTCCGGAAATTTCCGGGCGTTTTTTACCGACGATTTTTCCTATGATTCAGCGGCCGCAGCGAAATTTCTGTCTGATCCCGAGCTAAAGGAACTGATTCCCGCTTTGCTTGAAAAATATGAAGCCTCGGAAGAGTTTACTCTGCAATCAACGGAAGCCGATCTTCGCGGTCTCGCCGAAAAGAGCGGCGTCAAGGCCGGGCTTCTGATTAACGCCCTGCGCGTAGCGCTCACAGGACAGGGAGTGGCTCCCGGTCTTTTTGAAATCATGCAGGTGCTGGGAAAAAAGCGCACGCTGGACAGGATGCAGAGGCTTTGCAGACATGTGGGCGCACGCGACATAAAAGTTCCAGACATGAGAGCCATGGGAGCGCCGGCGTCCCCGCCGGTCGTGTAAATAATAAACGCGCGCCAATGGCGCGCTTCAAATGCAGCGGCGCGATTTATTGCGCCCCATTGTATTTATTACACGACCGGCGAAGACGCCGGCGCTCCCATGACCGGCGCTCCCAGTGTCCGAATTCACATGAAATATCCGGACTGATAAGATATATTATGGAACCTGGCATGCAACAGTACCCTGTTGGGTTCTATCGGTTATTGAATAAAGGAGGTTTACAAATGAGCACCGCTTACGAATTTCTAAAAGCCAACCCTGTATTCCATCTGGCGACCGTTGAAGGAGACGCGGCACGCGTGCGTCCTTTCGGATTTGCGATGGTTTACAACAACAAACTCTATATCTGTACGAATAAAACAAAAGACGTATTTAAACAGATGCAGAAAAACCCGGAAGTCGAAATTTCCGGCATGGGCACGGATGGAACCTGGTTAAGGATCCGCGGCAGAGTCGCGGCTGATGACAGTTATGAGGCAAAGGCGCAGGCGTTCAAGGAATCTCCCACGCTGCTTCAAATCTATCCTAAAGGCGCCGACGACGAAATTTATGTGACGCTTTATTTCACGGAAGCCGTTGCGACGCTGTATTCCTTTACCGGCGCGCCACAGGCCATTCCGCTGTTCTAACCCGGATATTTAACGATGCAACCATTTCTTTGATTTTCTGAAAAACATTTCCGTGCGGCGTAGGGTCCGCCAGAACGCGTTGCGCAGCACCACCGCCGGCGCGCCTTCCGCCGCGCGGTAAAAATCCCGCACCCTCAGCGACAGTGTCGGCGAACGGCGCATATACTCTTTTTCGTCTTCACCGACCGCCGCCAGAATCGCGCGCTTCGTTTCATTCCTGAATCGCGGCGCAAGAGATTCATACCTCCACAGCATTGAGGAAAGTTTTTTGTGCAAAAAAATATCTTTCCATATGCCATGAAAAAAACCGTCACGCCGCATTACCGTTTCCATGCACGCGAACACATCGGCGATATCATGCCCGCACCCCCTGTCGGAATTGCGAAGCAGCGAGTCCGGATTAAAGCGATAAAAATAAAGCTGTTCGGGAACAATTGCCAGGCGTGGGGAATAAAGCAGGGACTGCCATCCGACGGCCATGTCTTCATGCGTCAATCCAACGGGAAAAACAAGATTGCGGCTGCAGAAGTATTCAGTTTTCCATAGCCGCAGGCAGGCTGAATTGAACGACGTAAACGCAAGATTTTCATCGAACGTCTGGTTTCCCGGGGAGAAAATCTTATTACGGCAAATAATGCTTTCTACGAGTACACGTTGTTTTTTCGGCGTTCGGTCGAGGAAAAAATATGTCATATCAGCTTTCGCGAGTTCCGCCGCCGAAAAAACCTTTTCGCATAAATCCGGATAAACCGTGTCGTCGCTGTCAATGAATGAAATGTACCTGCCGCGGATTTTTTCGACGCCTGCGTTGCGCGCCGCGGAAAGCCCGCGGTTAGGTTGGCTGAAAACGCTTATACGGTTGTCTCTTTCCGCGAAAGCTTCAAGAATATTCAGCGAGCGGTCGGTTGAACCATCGTCTATGCATATTATCTCAATATCATGAAGAGTTTGCGCAAGCACTGAATCGAGACACTCTGCAAGATATTTTTCAACGTTGTAAACCGGAATAACGACGGAAATCAGCGGCATAATCGTTGCCTTTAATCAGCCTTTCAGGCGCATCAGGACGGCTTTTAAAAGGATGGAAATTTTTTCTTTCCGAGTGAGCCGGATTCTCTTTTTAAAAACGTCAAAACCGCTTTCAACTATGCGACCAAGAAGGCGGCTGTAGACCTCCATCATAATCCATAGGGACGGGCGGCTTTCGGGTGTCACAAGCGGCAGGAGCTTTCGCGCCTCGCCGTAATAAAAACGTGCCCGTTCCGCCTCAAAGCGCATCAACGCCAGAAAATTTTCATTAACGACGCCGTTTTTTAAGTCATCTTCCGTGTATTTGAACCTGCGCAGGTCTTCCAAAGGAAGATATATTCGTCCGCGTTCGGAGTCTTCCCGCACGTCGCGCAAAATGTTGGTAAGCTGAAATGCGACGCCGCATTGTTCAGCCAGTTTTTCCGCCTGCTCTTTATTATCATCGCTGAAACCGAATATCCGCAGGCAGACCAGCCCGACGGCCGATGCCACCCGGAAGCAGTATTTATAGAGGCCTTCAAAAGTTTCGTAGCGTTCCTCGCCAAGATCCATTTCCGTGCCGTCGATAATCCAGTGAAAATATTGCGCGGGAATGGAATATTTTTGCAAAGTGTCCCGAAATGCCGGCAGAATGATCGCCGTCCTGGCGCCCCGCGAAACTTCTTCCGCCGAGCCGCCGGTCATACCTGACGCTTCATCAAGCAGGGCGCGCCAGCGGCGCAATCCTTCGCGTTTATTTTCGACTGATTCATCACCGTCCGAAACGTCGTCGCAGAATCGCATAAAGGCGTAAACCGCGTAAAAGGCAAGCCTCTGTTCTTTGGAAAGTACGAGGAACGCGCGGGAAAAATTGCTGCCGCTGCGTTTTACGGCGTCAGCGGCAAATTTGTATGAAGCAGCCAAATCCATAATCAGGGAATAATCGCTATTTTCAGGTCATCAGCGCCGTTTATCAGCCGTTCCAGCACGCTTGCGAGCGAAGCAAGGCGATCGCGGCCCGTAATCAGGCTTTTGGCGTCGAAGCGTCCGCGGCGGATTGCGTCGAGCGCCTCACGGATATGTCTCGGCGTGTGATGGAAGCTCGCCTTAACTGTTATTTCCGAATAGTGAATAAGCGTGCTGTCCAGCGGAATGTGCGTGCCGGAAGGACAGCCGCCGAATAAATTGATGATTCCTCCGCGGCGAATCATTTTCATCGCCTGCTGCCATGTTTCCTTTAGTCCCACGGCTTCAATCACCACATCGGCGCCGCGGTTCCCGTCGGTCAGATTACGAACCTCCTCAACCGCGTTCGAGTTCGTTGAATCAAGGACATGATCGGCGCCTAATAATTTCGCCGCGTTGAGCTGATACTCGCCCTTGCCCAGGGCAATGACACGCGCGCCAATCGATTTCATAGTCTGGACAAACATAAGTCCTATAGGCCCTGTACCTATAAGTGCCACAGTGTCGCCTTCCTCGATGCCCGTTTGCTCAACGGCTCTAAGCACGCAGGCCAGAGGCTCAACCATCGCCGCTTCCTCAAAACTGACACTGTCCGGAATAATCAGAAGATTCTGCCGGACGATCGGCTCGGGGATCCTTATAAACTCGGCGTAAGCGCCATTAATAAAATGCAGGTTTTCGCACAGGTTGGCCCGTTGCTTGCGGCAGAAAAAACATTCGTTACAGGGGCCTGAGTTTGCCGAAACCACGCGCATACCGGGCGCGAAACCGTCCACGCCCTTGCCGACCTCTTCCACGATTCCTGAAAGTTCATGTCCAAAAACAGACGGCGGTGTTATCATGCGCGCGTGAAACCCCTGACGGTATGTTTTGAGATCCGTACCGCAGGTAAGCGCCGCCTTTATCCGCACCAGGACTTCGCCTTTGCCTATGCGGGGAATAGGCGCCTGTTCAATGCGGACGTCGCTTTTTCCGTACAAAACAGCCGCGGTCATGGTCTTTTTTTCGCTGCCTGCCTTCATAAGTTCTTTCATGGCTGTATCACAACCTTTAACGAATTGGCCGATGGGTTCGAAGCGAGACGAATCCCTTCAAGCAGATGTTCCAGACCGAGCCTGTGGCTGATAAGGCGCGCCACGTTTACCTTGCCGGAAAAAATCAGTTCAGCCGTTTTATCCTGAAGCTCCACCGAAGCGCTATAGCTTCCAATAAGCTTCTTTTCCTCCATGCAGATCGCCGCGACATCCACCGGAATCTTTTCGCCAGGTACGGTCTGCGCGAACAGCATCACGCGTCCGCCGCGGCGCACCGCGCGCTGTGCGTCGCCGACAGCCTCCGGATTGGCCGCCGCGACAATAGCCAGGTCTGCGCCGCGGCCGGATGTCATTTTTGCGACTTCGGCGGCAACGTCGTTTTTTTGAGGGTTAAACACAACGGCAGCGCCCAGTTCTCCGGCTATGTCAAGCCGCGCATCCAGAAAATCCAGTCCGATGACGCTCGCTCCGGCGACAGCCGCCGCCTGGGTAAGCATGAGTCCCACCGGCCCCTGCCCGTATATCACGACCGTTTCGTCCGGCTCCAGTTCCGCCGTTTCCAGCGCCTTGACACAGGTATTCAGAGGCTCCAGGAAACTGGCTTCTTCGTATGAAACATGATGCGGAATCATAACGGTTCCAGATTCCACGATCCAGTCCATTACCCGGATAAACTCGGCGAAACCGCCGCCGGCCGGTTCAAATCCCGCTGTTGTTCCGGTGCGCCGGTAAAATTCGCACTGCGAAAACAGTTTCTTTTCGCAGTAAAAACATTTTCCGCAGGGGATGTGATGATGCGCGACCACCCTGTCGCCGACTTTGAATCCAGTGACGCCCGCGCCGGTTTTGGCAACCACTCCGGCCATTTCGTGCCCGAAGACGCGCGGCGGCGGAACAAGCCCGTATTCAATTTTCTTTAGGTCGGTGCCGCAGACGCCGCATGCGTAAACGCGCACCAATATTTCCCCGTCTCCTATTTCCGGAATCGGAATCTGTTCCACGGATATTTGCGACGGCCCGCGATAGACAGCGGCCCGCATCATTCCGCCTTGCAGTTTTCGCAGTATTTCTTCCATGTCCACTTTATCCGGTTGTTTCAATTTCGCACCATCCCGGAAGG
>Ga0082212_10010533_pt1 | contig 11820 bp, 12 predicted proteins | sample TergutNt197P3_FD_71548 | JGI IMG/M metagenome (GOLD analysis project Ga0082212, IMG submission 71548) | Neocapritermes taracua P3 segment gut microbial communities from Petit-Saut dam, French Guiana - Nt197 P3 | ecosystem: Host-associated > Arthropoda: Insects > Digestive system > Gut ... | reverse complement strand
CATACGAAAACTTAAAAACGTCTTTTGCGACGCCCGTCTTCTTGACGGCTTCGAACAGCACTATGTCGACTTTATTCAGCGAACCGAACCCTTCGAGCATCAAGCGGGAGCGCTCTGATATGTAGCCCTTGATGGCTTCCTCAAGCGCGCGTTTGCCTTTGACGTACTTTTTGACTGACTCGATGTCGGCGTTTTTCTCACCCGCGCCATCGGCAATTTGGGAGTCCGTCAGCGCTGCAAGTTCCGCCTCCAGCGCGGAGCGCTTTTCTATGTAGCTTTCAAGTGTCCATCCATCCGGCGGGCTCAGTTTGCCGAAACGAATGTCGACCTCCAACGACTGGATCTCGCCTTTGATGGCGTCGAGCTCGGCCCCTTTGTCCGGCGCGTTGTTACCAGCTTCGGAGATGATTTCAAGCCTCTGCATGTTGAGGCTTTCCAACTCGGACTCCATCTTATTAACGTCTTCATTGCGGAAATCCTCGAACACAGTTTTTGTCACATTGTCGAGCTCGACCAACTCGTTCAGCTTCTTGACGAACGCGACGCCCTCCGCCCTGACCTCCGCTATGCTCTTCTCAAAAGAGGCTTTCACGGCGCCGACGTTGGCTTCCGTGATGTCAAGCTTGCATGTCGGACACTGTATGCCAGGCGCCAGCGCGCCCATGATGGCGGACTCTTTGTCGAAGCGGCTGCGGAGCTGCTTTATCGCGGCTTCCGTTTCCGCTATCTGCCCGGTATACAGCGACGCGTACCCCTCCGAGCGCCTTTTGCTAAGCGCGGCCATGGCTTCCTGTATCTTTGCGTCGACCTCCGATGTGTCGGGGTGCGGGGAAGCCGCGCGTGACAGCTCGTTGTATCGGGCGTACAGCCCGTCGAGTTTGAGCTGCATTGAGCCGAAGTCGACGCCGTCGGCGCGCCTTGCCTCAAGCTCCGCGATGGAGGCGCCGAGCGCTTCGATCTCCCCTTGCTTCTTCTTCACAGCCTCGCGCTTGTCGCGGGCCTGCGATTCCAGCAGGTCGCGCTGCCCCTCGATATAGATCACGTTCTCCTCATTCTCCCTGATCTCGGCGCGCACGCTTTCAAGCAGCGACTCCGGCGACTTCATCTTTTGCCCATCAAGGAGAGTGCGGGAGCTTTCCCCCATGCGGCTGAGCACGTCTTCATGCGGGATCGCCGGGAGGTGCCTCTCCAGCAGGTTCCGGCCTTTGTCGCCCAATACCTCTATGAAGTAAAGCGGGTTGAATATCGAGAGGAAGACGTCCTTCTCCCCGAACATTGCGCTGAGGTCGGACTGCCTGACCGTGACGCCATCGTAAGTGACTGTCGTGGAGTCATTCTTCCGGTTGCGCGTCAGCGTGTGCGAGGCGCCGTCGCCGGTCTCGATTGTAAGCTCGACTGTGGCGTTTTTACCGTGGCCGGGCTTAACGCCGCCCCCAAGGGCGTAGAGCCTGTCGAGGCTCTGCTCGCCGCCGAAGTAATAACTGCCGGTGATGGCGTAAGCGATCGCCTCGGCGATGCTGCTCTTACCCTGCCCGTTGTGGCCTGTGATGGTGGTCATGCCGCCCAGCGTGAAATGCCGCTTCTCTTCAAAGCATTTGAAGCCTTCTACTGTGACCGCTGTGATGGTGAAGCTATCGATCTTTTCCATGGTGATTCTCCAATCATATTATTCGGCGGACGAACACCCGCCTTTACTACGCCGCGATCGGCGCGCGCCCCGCTTCCGTATTGTGCTCAATTTGTGGAACGCGGATGTCGAACGAGTCGAGCGTATAGAAGATGACGCCCTCGTTCACTTTTTTTGTAATGACTGCATTGTCCAGCCAAACGCCTTTGCCGATAGACGGGTCGGCCCCCTGCATGTATGCAAGGATGGCTTTCCCGTCGGCGCTCCTTAGCTGCATCAGCGTGTTGACCCCGCTGAGGGCAGGTTTCCGGGTGGCGTCAATGACGCAGTATGAGTTGTCTGGTATACCCGGTGTTTGCAGCAGCGCGGGGGGAGGCTGGGTTCGCGTCGTTTGCCCCTGCTTTTGCTGCTCCGGGTTCGGGTGCTGCTGATCCTGCCGCTGCGAGGGTTGCCCCTGCCTTGGCTTCTGATCCGGTTGCGGCGCTTTCGGTTCCTGAAGCGCCTTTTCCGGCGGCTGTTGGCCCCGCTGCGGCGCTTGCGCCTGTTTCGGCGGCTGAGGCGTTTGCTGCTGCGGCTGACCCTGGCTCTGGGGACGGGCCAACTCCTGCGGTGGTTTTTGCTCCGGCACATTGGCGCCGAACACCTTTTTCACAGTGCGCCGGTGCGCCTCGTCTAGCCTCGGTTGCGAGCTTTTCTTGATGACCGTCGACTTGCCGCTTTTTTCAATGTCAACGAAGACTGTGTCCATGCTGTAAAGGTAGCGCCCGACGCCCCACTGGACCGCCGCCCGCTTCATGCTGTCGGACAGCCCGCCCTTGACAGACTCTATGTCAGAGTCCTCCGCGCCGTCGTACTTGGTGATCCACTCGCTGCGGCCCTCGAAATAGATCGATATGCCGCAGAGCTGGGACTGCTTCTTGCCGTCGCTGTGCCAAGGTATGTACTCGTTTTTCCAGCCCCCCGCGCCAACGGCCTGGTCCAGCCGCTGCTGTATAGCTCGGTTGGTCACGTAGGGGACGGCGACTCCGACGCCTTTCTCCTCGTTCGCGTATTGGAGCCGCCACTCTATGTCGCTGTCCTCGAACGGCGCAGAGAGCTTTTCCTGAAGGTCATGCTGCATTCCGGTATGCCTCCTTTTTTGTCATTTTGCCGTCTATGAAGTCCTGCAAAGTAGCGCCCATCGGGATAAGGATATGCCCATAGTAATAGGGCGGTTCCTTGTTCTTCAGGAGCTCCAGCAGGTCGCGGTACGGCAGTTTCAGTTTGTTGTTGTGTTGAGAATACATATGGTCATTGTTCGGGAGCCTGAGCAGGTGGTACGGCAGCGTCCCGAGAGTCCGTAAATCCTTGTACACCGGCAGGCTGTTAGCCGCGCCAACGCATATTCGGCTGTCCGCGTACAGGTTCGAGAACGGGTACAGAAACAGCGGCGTCTTTGGCGTGGGCTTCTCGACCGCTATGACGGCCATGCGGTGGTTTGAGGTTTTCCCGCCCGCGCTGACGCTGAAACTGAACGCCATTGCCGGGAGCGGGAAATGCTCGTATGTCGTCTTGTGGTACGTCAGGTCTATATGACCCGGCGGTATCCAAACCGATACGGTTTTATGGCTGTCGCTCACATCGTATGAGATGCAGTTGTCCGGCAGGAACCCGGAGCGCACAGCCTTTGACTCCTTCATGCCCTTTTCGATGCATTTCAGGAGGTCATTGTGGGAGATATTCTTCACCGACACGACATTCCCTGTGTGTTCCTCGACAGTGACCGTGCCTTCGACCGGGCGTATTCTGACCGTTATTTCATCGTATAGGTTTGCCATTTTTCATCCCTTCCTTCGAATCGCTTTTTTCAAGGCTTTGCCTTTTCGAGCGCCCGGTTTTTTCCGGCGTTTCCGCGCCCGGCCAGCGGCTTTGACGCCGATGCGCGGCGCCTTGCTGTGAGGAGGCAGCGCGGGGAGCCACATGATTGGGCTCGTCAGGAGATCCGTGCGGAGCGTTTCCACTTCGTTTCTGTAAAACTCCAAAACGTCATGCACGAGTTCTATGAGCTCATCTTCATAGACATACCATTCCGGGCAGGTCTCGATCCATATTTCTGTCGGATGCTTCTCATCATCATAATTACTGCCGAAATCACCGTTTGTGCTGTTCAAGCAGGTTATGTAATGATTTTCCGCCAGCGCCATATACGGGTTCCTTTCAGGCGGCAAGGCGTGCTTCAGTTCGTACAGCCTGCACAAACGGTAGTACTCGACCAATGCCGGGTCGCTGAAATGGTGGATGGTGTGCCCGCCACAGCCGTGCTCGTCGCCGGGTTCCTCCGCTTCATATGCCGGCGCCACAGCCGAGAACCCCCGCATAATCAATTCGTAGTAATCGCCTTCTGCGATCTCCTTGATGTCTCCAACCGCGTCTTCATATATGCCCATGTCATGGAACAGCTTCACGAGGCGCAAGCAGTGAATAAGGTCATACATGCTGCCCGCCCCCTGTCAAATGAAGGCGCTGCCCGCCGCTGACGGCGCGAACCGTCTAAATACGTCGCTGATTTCGAACAGCGACGTCGCCGGCGAGTAGCACAGCACGTTTTCGAGGTTTTCAATGTCGCCCTCGCCAATCTCGTTGAAGTCCAGCCTGCTTATGTCGATGGTTTCAAAACGCAGTATATGGATATACACCTCAAACAAGCATGGGTTGAGCTCCTGCGGCGTTAGCGCGTCGCTGCCCGGCACGGGCACGCCGGAATCGTGCTGCTTGCGCAAAGCACTGGTGAGTTTCTTCAAATCGAATGTTTTCTCAATGAATCCCATTATTTCCCCTTTTCCGTGACGGGAGCGGGGGGCAGTTGCCCCGGGTATCCCGTCACTATCTTTTTTACGCCAAAGACTTGAAGCCGTCCGGCGTCAGCAGGTTGAACACCATTTTGTTGACGATTTTCTCCTTGACCTCCGTGCTGACCAGCTCGCCTTTGCGGTTCCGGTTCTCCGTCGACTCGGAGATCGTCTCCTTTACGATGCGCCCCTTGATGATGTGCGGGCAGTCGCATTCGATAAGGCCGTTGATCAGCCCGGAGCCGCCTATGAGCCCGAGCTGCGAGAATGTGAAGGGCAGCGGCGGGCGTCGGACGTCTTGCGAAGGCGTCAATGCCACCCGCGTCTTCGAGTCGAAAAGCCCGTCAAGGCTCCTTGACTCCTTGAGCTGCCTTGCGAGCTCCGCCGCGTTGAACACCGCGCCCTTGAAGATATCCACCTTTTTAGGCATAGCCGGGAGCGCGTACCGTTTTTCCGCGATTTCCGTTATGCACGGTATGGCGTCCTTCCTGTACGCGAGCTCCGCCAGTTCCTCCGCCTGCGTCGAGCCGTCGATGCGCTTTATCCTCGTCCCCATCACGGCGACCTGGCTCCATTTCTGGAACTCGTCGTCGGTGAAGCGGTGCACGGATATGTCTTTGAGGTTGTCGCAGAGTATCCGGCATATGTCGGGCGTCAGTCGGTAGTACGGCACTATGTAGATCATCAGGCCGCCCACCATCAGGTGCGGCAATGACTCGACCAAAAACCGCTTTTCCTCGCGCGCCCTGCCGCCGCCCTCTGTCAGCACTGATAGGTACGGCGGGTTGAGCAGAATGGCGTGGAAAGCCTCGTGGCTTACCCTGCTGTGGAAGAAGCTGCCGAACGCCACGCGGTGCAGCTCGCGCTGGGCGGCCTCCGCTCGGCCCTCGTCGATCTCAGCGCCGAAGGTATAGCAGTTGTTGCCGACCGCGAGCTTCTTCAATGCCTTGCCCTCGCCGCAGCACGGGTCGAACAGGTTGGTGGTTACTCCGTCAGGGAACGCGACCGCCTTCATTATGTGCTCCACGTTCTTAAGGTCGGTCGGGTAGTGGCCCATCTTCACGGCGTTCATGCAGCGGGCGATGACGGACGCGTTGACGGTGCTCATTTCCGGCAGTTTTGCGACAAAGCCTTGGACTGTACTGACTAACGCGCCATAGTCCGGCGTCATGAGGTTGAACCCGCCAACACTGGCGGCGAGCCTATCCGCATAGGCGGACAGGCTATCGTCGCCTATCTCGGAGAGACAGAGGCGGCAGGCGCGTATCTCTTCCACGAGTTTGCCATGCGCCGCTTTCAGCGCGAGGTAATGGTCCTGGGCGAGCGCCTTGTCGGACTTGAGGTGCTTTTCGACCTTTGCCCTTGCCGACGCCATGGACTCGGCAAGCTTCAGGATGGACTGCCGCTTTCCTGACAATGCGTCGAGGATGTAGTACGTCTGATCGTCGCGCAGATCATCTTCCATACTTCATGCCCTATGCCGCAGTGAACGCGGTTACCGCCCTGCCGGTCGGCTCGCTTTTCTTCGCGAGCAGCCAGATGTCGCCGGTCTCTTTCGTGAGCTTCCACATCGAGCGGAGCCGCAGGAACTCCGGGTCGTTCAGCAGCAGCGCCGCTTCGTTGAGTTCGCCGGGGCTGGGTCCGCAGGGGGCTGCCGCTGTGTACGTTTGCTCCTGCGTGGCGGCGTATGCGTTGCCGTTGACGCAGTTGACTGGCGGTGTTTGCGTCTCGGCGCCGTTACGGTTATGACCCGCATTCTTATCGCCATAAGTGAGCTCCGCCCACTTCGCGCGAATGAAAGACGCCAGCAGCGTGCGGAACAGGCCCCGACGCTTCGGCGCCAGTTTTATAGCTTCGTCCGCCTGTAACTCCCTTATCTCCGCGTCCGCATATGTCATGTGCGCAGTCCTGACGTAGTTGGCGGTTATATGGGTCGATACTGTGATGCTTTGGACGACATGGACGTCATATGCGTTCACATGCGCCGCCATCAGCGTGTCTGCGGCGATCGAGTCGGCGTCCACTGTGTCGGCAGTCACCGTCTTTGCCGTCAGCCATTTTGCGTAGACAAACCCCTTGCCGCTGATGTGCTTGGTTCTGAGTTTGCCGTTTACAACGAGGCTTCCGTTTACCGTGATGCGTTCGCAGGTGAGGTCCTCGAACCTGCACTCCTGCCCTTTGGGGATGTACATTGTTTTGCTCATTTTTATGCTGCCTCCTTATTATATTTTGGCGCCCTGCTGCGGATGACCAGGTCATAGCCGAGCTTGTTCGCGTAGCGTACTGCCTGGCGCCTTGTGTTGCAGTCTTCCACGACTGTGTTGCCCTCATGGTTTTCCGGCCTGCCGGAAATTATGTAGTAGCGGCCGTTATGCAGTTTCCTGATATACGCTTCCATTTCGTTTTTTCCTCCTGTCGTTTATGCAGCCCTGCGTTTTCTTTTGGTTTCAGCGACGGGTGTCACGTTCAGCGACTTTGTCGAAAACGAGGCTGATTTGATTTTGTTGTCCCCAAGGACGAGGATGTTGTGCAGCAGGTTGACCACCAGCGCCGCTGCCGTCATGTTCGCCGCTATGGTCTGCGGCGCCGATACGGACGCCTCCGCGCAGCTCAGTTCGGTCGGGAACTTGTCGGTGTCCTCGAGCACGTCGGGGTACACGCCGCCAATCGGTTTGTAGAGCGTCCTGCCATTCCGGCGCACGCCGCACACGACCTGGCCGCTATGCTCGCCGTTGCCGGAGTCAATGTAAATTAGGTCTTTGCACTCATAAAACGCCTCGTTGCAGAGCCGGCGCGACTTGTTGTTGTCGACGCAGCCTATGAGTATCACCAGTTCCCTGAACGGCATGATAGTGCCCTTCTCGCCCTCGCGGAAGTTTGGTTTGAGGAGCTCAAGGAGGCGCCCCTTGTCCTCAATGAAGTCCGGGATGTACTCGGCATTCATTTTGAACGCGCCAGCATAGCGCTCCGCCAACGCTTTCGCTTTGTTTGCCCCGAGGTCAGCGACTGTGAAGTGCTGGCGCACGAGGTTCTTCTCCTCCACGCTGTCGCCGTCCGCGATGATTATGCGGACGTTGCGGTCCAGGCAGTGCATGAGCCTGTACAGGTGCATGGCGACGTAGGAGCCTGTCCCGCCCGCGCCGAGCATGACGATCTTCACCGGCTTGCTTGTCGGGTGCTTCATGGTTGCGGCGCCCCCTTGCAGCCGAAAGCGAGCAGTATCGATTTCGCCAGGTTGTTGGCATACGCTGCCATGCCTGAGTGCCCGCGTGTTTCCCATTCGGCCGGGTAGTAGTCCGCCGACGACTCGAAGACGGTCTCCGGGTCTATGGGGAGGTGCTTGCCGCCGTTTGATATCCTCACGCTCATCTCAGGGATGGGCTTGTCAAGCCTCCCTATAACGGCGTAGAGCCGGGTCGCCTTCTCGTCGCGGTCGTCCTGCGCCGAGAACACGGCGGGCATGACGTTGTGCGAGTGCACGTCCATGTAGTGGAGGAAACGCTCCGGCGGGTATAGGTCAGTCAGCTCCGATTCGGCCCTTGTAGCCGTCACGCGCTGCTTCGGTATGACTGCGACGTACTCGTTATATTTCCGGTCGCGGTAGATGTTGATGATCGCCTCGTAGTTCGCCCCTTCGCACATCTGAGAGCGGAAGAAGTAGATGACGTCCTGCAGCACCTTGCGGGGGATGGGGGGCAGGGCCGGGGTGAACCCGGCCCGTATGTCTGAAAGTTCCCCGCACTCTCCGCTCCGTGTGATGAACGTGCCGTGCTCCTCGCGCCTGACCTCGTATACACTGCCGTCGCGCCCAGGCACGATGGTGATGGGCTTGCCGGAGGCCTCGGCGTCTTCGAGGTTAGTGTACACGCCTTTATATGTGGGTAATGCCATCTTCTCGCCCTTGCTCTGCGCGGTAATTCTGGGCTTGACTACGCAGTCCGGCGACTTGTCCTTGTCCTTCTTCAAAGCGTCGGTGAACTCCTTTGACGTCTCGATGGACTTCTTGAACTCGCCAATCTTCGTCTTTTTCGGCGTCGGGACAGTTTTCCTGACTTTGCCGTAAGTTACGTCCCACGACACGCGGACGGCGTCCTCTAGCTCGGGGAAATCGTCGGACTTCGCGACGCGCAGGTCGTCGAAAGTCTGCTCAAGGTCTTCGATCGGCTCCTTGACCGCGCCGTGCTCGAATATCGGCGGCTTCGCGTAGATGGAGCGTTTGTCCTGCTCTTCCAGGGCTGCAACGAGTGTGTTGTCAGCAGCGCTTTTATCGGACTCGGGGTACTGTTCCGGCTGCTGCCCTGCAGTTCCGGGGTAAGACCCGGTTTCCGGCGGGCTCAGTACGCCTTCGCTGATCTCCTTCACAGGGGCATTGGAGGTTTCCGTCTCCGGTAAGCGGCTCGCAGCGCCCGGCGCGCTCTCAATGTCGATGACTGGCGCCGGCGGCTTGTCATCGCCGGGTTCCTTCGCGGGGATCTCTGCCTGTGTTTCAGGTTGCATGGTTGTTTCCGGCTCTTCCGGTGTTTCAAACGGGTTTTCCGCTGTTTGCTGGCTTCCGAGGTCGGGCGGTGCGGGTTCTTGCGCGGATTCCGGTTTCGGTGCGTGCTCTTGAATCGCTTCTGCTGTCGCAGGCTGCGCTTCCGGCGCTGGCGCTGCAAACGTCGTTGCAGCCAACATCGACACCGGGGTCGACTGGCCGAACGGGTCAGGGACGGCGCCCGCGAACGGGTCGGATCCTCCACTTGCCGCGCTGAAAGCCTGCTCGAATGGGTTGAACTGTTCACTCATGGGTTTTACTCCTTTCGAATCCGGGTCATGCCCGGGTTTTGGTTGGGGGTTCGGCGTTGCCGGGCCCCTATAAACGCAAAAAAGCCGCAACTATCCGGTTGGTCGCCCTGCTCATGCAAGGCTCGGATCAATTGCGGTTTTTTGAGTTTATTCAGATGGTTTTGGCTGTTGTCTGTCTTCCAAGGGCGCACTTGCCCAAGGGTCTTTCCTCGTCACCTTGGAGCCGGGAGCCGGCGCGGCCCTAATCCCTGTCCCTTGTCATACCAGTGCCATATGCGGCGCTGCCCTCATTACGCATTTTGCGTTACGGGTTCAGCATAGCACAACTGCCGTGTGGCTGTATACTTGTAAATTTTACGGATGGGCGGGTTTTGTCCTTGATCCCCCTGAAAAATGTTTTGAATATAGGCCTGTGCCGTGGTATTCTATATGGCAGTGTTGTCGCAAGATGACCGCTGGGAACAAGGCCGCCTTTGGTTACCAAGGTGACCTGTGGCCACAAGGCAACCTTCGGTAGCCCTGAGAAAGCTGAGGTCTGTGTGTGCGAACTATAGAAGTTTTTTTTGACTACGCGTGCCCGTATTGCTATAAAGGCCACGAGTATCTCATTGAGCTGCTACCACGGCATACGGATATAGAAGTAGTTTGGAGACCATGTGAAGCCCATCCGCGTCCTGAGCGCTACGGTATGCACAGCGACCTGTGCATACAAGGATTGTTCTACGCATTGGACCAGGGCGTTGATGTGTGGGATTATCATGACCGAATGTATAATGCTGCGGTGAAAGATCGTGTCAATATAGAAGACCAGGACGTGCTCGCAGGCAGGGTGTATGGGCTGTTGGATCCGGCCGCTTTTTTAAGAGCGCTGGAAAGTGGTAAGTATGAGAAGGCCTTGGCTGATGCCAGCGAATATGCATATGACCGCTCCGAGGTGTGGGTTGTCCCCGCTTATAGGATGGGCGGCAGGAAGCTGGACTCCATCGAGGACGTAGGCGTAACTAAAGGCCAGCTTGCTGAGTTTTTGGCTTTCTGAGGATAATTGGCTTTTGAATAAGCAGGGCTTCAATAAAGTATATGAGGACGGCGTTACTGCTGAGGCAGAGAAAGATGAAGTAAGGTAATCTGTTCGTTTATAAACGTGCAGCAAATAGTGGCTGATGAAAATACGTTGTTAAGTTCTGAGGGTAGTCATTTTGAAAAGTTTGAAATTTGTGCTGATAGTATCAGCGGTGCTTATTTTGCTTGCCTCATTGTCTGCCTGTTCTGACAGGAGCGAACAGGACACATTGCCGGTTCCTTCGCCGGAACCGTCGGCAGTTAGCGAAAGCATTTCTCCTGAGTCTGTTGCGCCACTAACAGCAGAACCGTTTGCAACTCCTGAAGGGGCACAGGAACCATCGCACCAACCGGATAGCCAAAGCGAGCCGGGGACGCCCATGCCTGTATCCGGAGAGGTAGTAATCTCGTTCAACTTTGAGCGGCAGTCAGGTTCGGCAAGCAACCAGTTTGCTGTATGGATAGAAGATACGAGCGGCAACATGATTAAAACGCTCTACGCAACGGGGTACACTGCAAACGGCGGATACAGGGACAGGCCGGACTCGATCGCGCTATGGGTGGAAAGATCCGGCCTTGCTTCCATGTCCGCTGATGAAGTCGACGCAATATCAGGAGCGACACCGGGGACGGGTCAACTCTCCTATACATGGGACTTGACCGATATGGACGGGGAAACAGTCCTCCCCGGCGAATATCAATTCTTTGTAGAGGGGACGTTGAGGTGGAAAAACTTTGTACTTTTCCCAGAGGTCGTGGAGTTAGGAACTGCCCCCTTGACTGTCCAAGCGGTAGCGGAGTATACATACGAAGCATCGAGCAGATATGGCGCGTTGACATCCGATTCACCTGAGAACAATATGATAACTTCGGTAGCAGTAGCGTTTATACCAGATTGATTATCTATGGATTACAGAAGAACCTGGGTCTGGTTATGGGCGGTATGACGAGGGGTTATTTGATTGTCATATTAAGAATGTGTAATGAAATCGATCAAGAGGAGAATCTAATGATGCGTTTGACACCACATGACGAAGACCTTATTGAAGTGCTACAATTTGAATACCGCGTCAGTATCCAAGCCGCTGCCTATACTGTCTATGAGCAGCTCACTCCGAGCAATAAAAAGCCAGTCTCTCAAAGAGCTTTCCACAATCTATTCCGAGACAATTGGCAGTTATTCAGTAATTTTGAGAACGGAGAGAGCAACAACACCAACTAGACTCGGTTATTTGGTAATGGCAGCCGAGGTAAGAAGGTTATCTTTCTCTTATAATTGACGAGCGAGACGTATGGGGTGTTTGACCCAACACAAGGGAGATATTACAATGGAATGCAATGTTGATGGATCAACCATACATTACGAAGAATATGGGGTCGGTACTCCGGTGCTGTGCCTTCACGGGTACCCGCTGGACCACAGAATCATGACAGGCTGCCTTGAACCTGTGTTTGAGACTATGGATGGATTTAAAAGGATCTACCCGGACTTGCCGGGCATGGGTGCTTCACCTGTGCCCG
>Ga0082212_10010532_pt1 | contig 11821 bp, 8 predicted proteins | sample TergutNt197P3_FD_71548 | JGI IMG/M metagenome (GOLD analysis project Ga0082212, IMG submission 71548) | Neocapritermes taracua P3 segment gut microbial communities from Petit-Saut dam, French Guiana - Nt197 P3 | ecosystem: Host-associated > Arthropoda: Insects > Digestive system > Gut ... | reverse complement strand
CTTTACCAGAAGCTACCGCTATAATATTTTTGACGTCAGGTAAAAGATTTTCGGGTTCCCGATGAACGGTTTGCTTAGTGGTCACTGAAATATTTCCTTTGATATCCACATCAGGCGATACATAAGTGGTGATTGCTGTTTCAGCAGCTTTGACAACCGAACGAATAAACGGATCATTCGGCTTCTCAAAAAGCAGCGAAAAAGAAACCTTGTTGCCTTCTATACGGATATTGTCTTCAAGCATATCCATTTCGACCAAATTTTTCCCTGTTCCGGGATATTTGACCTTTTTCAGGGCTTCAATAATTAATTGAGGATACATGTTAATTGAGAGTTAAGAACTAAGAACTAAGAGTTAAGAATTAAAATAAAATAGAAATTAAAAATTAAATCGAACAGATATTATCATGAATTATGATTAACTGATGAGGTGAAAATTTAACTAAACTCTAAACTCTAAACTCTAAACTCTAAACTCTAAACTCTAAACTCTACTAACTAAACTCTACCTCTTCTGCTTCTGTTATAGCTGCGATACGGATCGTGTTCGATTTCTATTTCAGGTTCAATCAGTTTATCGCGATGTTCACAAATAAACCGGATGTATTTTATCGGTATTCCCCGTTCGAGCCATTGCTGTTCGTAGTATGTTTGAATGGATAAAATTTCATCAGTCATTCCTGATTCATACAGGTTTTCCGTTTGAAACAAAACAGGAAAATGATTGATTCTAACCATTTCACAGGTATACGTATACATAAATTGACTGTCTGTTTTCAGATGGATAATTCCAGTGTCGGACAGGATTTCGCGATAGATTTTCATAAACCGTGTTGACGTCAACCGTTTGTTAGTCTTCTTCATTTGCGGATCGGGAAAAGTGAGCCAAATTTCGCTCACTTCGCCGCAAGAAAAAAAATGGGTGATTAACTCTATGTCTGTACGAAGAAAAGCCACATTAGTCATTTCTGTCTCTAACGATTCCTTGGCGCCTGTCCACATTCGCGCCCCCTTGATATCCACACCGATAAAGTTTTTTGACGGAAACAATCGCCCCAAGCCTACGGTATATTCACCTCTACCGCAACCCAGTTCCAGTACAATCGGATGTTCATTTTTAAAAACCTCCTTGTTCCAATTCCCTTTCAGTGCACACTCTTTTTCCTTTAAAACAGCAAACGGAAACTCAAACACATGCGGAAAACCCGCCATTTCACTAAACTTCTGTAGCTTATTCTTTCCCATTCGGCAAAGATAGTGCAAATCAAGTGTAAATCAAAAAAACAAATTTACAGTTAGTATTAGAAACTATTTAAAATTTATTCAATAATTCTGGTATAGCTCTTTTCAGCCACTATTCCGGGATCAGTCGGAAAAGTTGTGGAGGATGGTAAGTTGAAATTTATTTCGATACTTTTCAGGGCTGAGAGTCCTGCATCTATCAGGACAGGGTAACGCCTTGTTGTCTAAAGATATCCTCCCTCAGCCCTGAAAGGGCATAATCATGAGGATAGGGCAACGCCCTATCAATCGGATACATCCACCATTTTAGCCCTGAAAGGGTGTAATCTTTTTGATCACAGGCTTTCAGCCCGATGAACAGGTTGGCGTAATTTCCACAGGGCGTTACCCTGTGCTATTATATTGAAGGCTTTCAGCCCAAAATGCAATACATAACCGGACTACCGGCAAATATAAATTTGTGTTTTTGATTTTGAGAAAACTTAGCCCCACAACTTTTCCGACTGAGCCATCACTTCGGGAACCACATATCGTCGATAGTCAGCCCGCACTCCTCTACCATTTGGAGCGAGTATTCAAGTCTGACTAATGTGCCATTGTTTGTACCTAATACAAACTTGACACCCGCTGCCTTGGCCGCATTGATGATCCTTGCGGTCGGAAGTTTGTAGCGAGCATTGATCTCAAGAGCGACGTTATTATCCTTGAGCGCCTTGACAAACTGTGCAACGCGTACATCTGTCCAGAACTTGTCGTAATTTTCCATCATCGAATTGCTAAGCAGCGTGGGATTTGCCAAAAAATCAATTGGTTCCTCATTGATTATCTTGAGCGTGCGATCCATGACCATATCCATATACTCCTGCTCAGGAATATCGATAATGACCGAGTTTTCTGACCAAAGTCGTGTACGGCGACCCTTATGGTCATCGAAAGTCAGCGGATCGGTGAACATATAATCGAACAAATCGAACACTTCTTTGGAAAATAAATTGACCCACTCACGTCCTTCGAGCTGCATTGTAAGGAAGAAAGGCTTATCACGGTTGGCTTCAAAATACTCCCTTGCCTGTTCATCATTTGATATTGCATATCCTTCGCCAGCGCTGGTAAATGTAGTGCCGTACTCGAATCCGTCTTCAAGCGATTTTGCAAGCAATGCTTCCGTATCCATTCCTCTGGGAGGATGCACATGAAAATCCACTATCGGGAAATTGCGCTGCTGCAAACGAATCACGGTATCGTCGCGCTCGTCCCACGGCTCTCTGTCTGCAGGATAGTTCGGCAGATTGTCGGCAAGAGGCGCAATGTCGGCGCTTGCAACGTTGATCATTCCGCTCTCTACGCGAAAGCCTATTACCCCGCTTGAAAGCAATTGGGCTGCATTGGCCGGCAAACGGTACGGATCGGCGGGTTCGAGGTAATCAACGACCATCGTACCGTCAATCATAACAACGATACGCTTCCCCTCGACCTTGACCTCCAAGTCGAACGATGAAGCGTGAGATCTGTAAAGATTGCGTACCGAGGCAAGCGAGCCGCTACGTCGGCGATCATTGGCAGGCTTTCCAATCAGTATCGAATATCCTTTTGAGAGATTCGCGTCGGAGTGAATCCAAAAACTAGCCTTTGCTCCGACAGAGTGTGTAATGCGCGCCTTGAAATTGAAGTTCTTGAAATTTGCACCATTGACATCTCCGTTATAAATTGCCGTTTGGTCTGCACGGAGTTCAAATGTTGAGGAATTAATGTCTTCACTGCCAACCTTCCATTTATTCAGCGATTGTTGCGAGTGAGTGGTAAAACTTGTCATAAAGAATATGGCAGATACTGCAATAAAGAATAATCTTTTCAGATTCGCCACTTTTTTAGCAATGGTTTCTGTATCCATTTTTAGATTGCCTTTGTTGGCATAAATAACATTTGTGTTCATTGTTGTTATGTGTTAAATTAGTGATTGTTTTAGTTAGAGATATTATTATTTCCAAATTTTTATCAGCCATTTTCTTACAGGTAAGTCGTAGAATTTCATACATATCCACGCGAATAAAATACTCGACACAAAGGTTAGTAAAGCCCAATGCCATGTTTCCGAAATGGGTGGTTTGATATATGTAGTCCAGCTGTCCACATCTAAAACTGTCGTTTTGGGCGTTCCAATCCAACCTGTGTAAATATAAATCAACGGATAGTGTGTTATGTAAATCGGGTACGAAATGTCGCCGAGAAATTTGCAGAGCTTTGAGGAATATTTGCCTTTTACCTTACCGCTTGCACCGAGCCAAACAATTATAGGGAAAATAAAAATGACTGTCATCGAATCGTAAAGTCCATTGGCCCAAAGAAATTCTTTTCCACCTATACGCGGAATAGATAATGCGATTATTACCAATAAGCTGCACCACAAAAAAGCATTTTTTACTTCGCCTGTTTTACAGATGCGAAAAAGCAAAAGTCCTGCCAAAAATGGGTAAGCCAGTCGCGTAAAACCAATACGCAACTGCTCGTCGCTGAACGACCAACCGCCGATAATATCGCCATTCGGACTTGTTACAGCAAGGTGAATTAATACTGCACCTGCGACAAAAACAAGGATAGAAAGCGCTGTTTTTGAAAATTTTCTGATAAAAAGCGCATACAAAATATTGGCGCAATATTCCAGAAACAGCGACCACGCGGGTCCGTTCAGCGGGTACATTTCACCCCAACCGCGAATATCCATTTTTCCCACAGGCAGAGGAATCAACGTCATTCCAACTACCATTACAATAAGCATCAACCAAACAGACGTGTCGTGAATTTTATAAAACATTGGGTAGTCCTGAAAAAAGAAACACACCGCCCCAATAAGCGAACCAACAATTACCATCGGTTGCAGGCGTATCAGGCGGCGTTTGAAAAAAGTACCGGTTGACATTCCTTTTGCCCAGCGATCATCGTAAGCATAACCGATCACAAAACCCGACAATACAAAGAAAAAATCGACTGCCAAATAGCCGTGATTAATAAATTGATCGAGGTGATTTGTTGCGTGAGCCTCAAAAATATGAAATGCCACCACCATTACCGCAGCCACGCCACGAAGTCCGTCAAGAATTTCGTAGTGCGGTTTTGTGGAAATGATGTGTTGCATAATCGATTCGATTAAATTTGTTACAAAAGTACTCAAATGGAAAAGATCACATTTGTATTATTGTTTGAAATAATTGTCTTATATTTGCATATTGATTTTTTATGTGGAAATAATTTCAAAAAACACGAATATAATACAATGGATAGCGAAAATAAGCATTCATACATTTTTCACAGCGTACAACTTGCTCCAAAAGAACAAATTGGTATGCATCAACAAAATACTTGGGAATTGTCGTGGATAATCACAGGTTCGGGAATGAGAGTTATTGGCGATACAACGGAAAAATTTGTAAGCGGCGAAGTTGTTCTTATTCCCCCGGAAATTCCTCATTGCTGGTATTTCGACCATGAAATAACAGATAAAAAAGGGAAAATTGCCAATATATCGCTCTTTTTTGAAAACAATTTTCTAAATATTTGCTCCGATTGTTTTCCTGAATTGCACGAACATTGTCAAAAAATCAACGAACTAACCGGTGCAATAAGATTTAGTGGTGCAAAATTAAATGGAATCATTTCTATTCTTAAAAAAATGCGTAAGGAAAACGAAGCAGAGCGAATCGCTTCAATCATTAAACTGATTATTACTATTGCCGAAGATGGAGATTCTCAGTGTATTGTTGGTAAATATCAAAAAATTGACAAAGACAAAAAACGCCTCCATGAAATTCAGGTTTTTGTAATTTGTAACGCCAAACGAAATATTACACTTTCGGATATTGCTCACCACATTGGTATGAATCGGTCTTCTTTTTGCATTTTTTTCAAAAAAATGACAGGGAAAACGTTTATAAACTACCTGAATGAGATTCGTATTGAACTTGCCTGTCAACTATTGAAAGATAGCGAAAACAACATTACCGATATTTGTTATGAAACAGGTTTCAACGATATATCTTATTTCAGCAGAACCTTCAAACGGTTAAAAAAAGTATCGCCAACAGAATACAAGCGTAGTGCAACGGCAATGCAGGTAAATGATTTGGATGTATATCGGCTTGATTTTTAAATCGAAACGTCCCAATAATCTAAGTTTTTCTTTTTTAATCATTAGGTTACGAAAAAATAGCTGTAATTTTGCACCGTAATAATAACAAAAATATTCAGTTTTACAGAAGGACAGAAAGCGTATAAATTATGAAGTTAATAAGCGATCAGTTTTTTGAAGGCGAACGTCCGCTTTTCGCCACAAACAACCTCCGATTGGAAAATGTAAAGTTTTATCCGGGAGAATCAGCAATTAAGCAGTGTAACAATGTAGAGGCGCACCGTTGTACGTTTATGTGCAAATATCCGTTTTGGCACAACGACGGGACATCAATTGATAACTGCCTATTTACCGTTTACAGCAGGGCTGCAATATGGTATTCGAAAAACATACGTATGATAAATACCCAAGTCGATGCACCTAAAATGTTCAGAGAAATAGACGGGTTGTATCTCGAAAATGTTAAATTGCCCAATGCCGCCGAGTGTTGCTGGAACTGTAGGAATATTGAACTTAAGAATGTAGAAGTCAAAGGAGGCGATTACATTTTCATGAACAGCAATAATATAAAAGTTGAAAATTTTCGATTGGAAGGCAATTATTCGTTCCAGGACGCCAAGAATATAGAAGTTCACAATTCGTATCTTGACTCTAAAGACGCCTTTTGGAAAACCGAAAATGTGACGGTGTATGATTCGATAATCATAGGCGAATATCTTGGCTGGCATTCGAAAAACCTGCGATTGGTGAACTGTACGATATCCAGTACACAAGCCCTCTGTTACGTCGAAGACCTAATCATGGAAAACTGTGTGATGACGCCTGAATGTGATCTGTGTTTTGAATACAGCACGTTGAAGGCAACCATTACCAGCCCGATTACAAGCATCAAAAACCCCAATACAGGATCTATTTATGCTCAAAGCATTGGCGAAATAATTATCGACGAAAATTGCATAAATCCAGGAACGTGCGAAATCGAAGTTAAGAATTAAGAAATAAAAAATAGTGTTATTTTATTTTATACCTTTGCACAAATTATTAATAAATCATTTAAAAATAAAAGAAAAATGAAAAAGAGTATTTTAATTTCAGTATTAACAGTAATTATGGGCATTGCAGGGTTTAGCGCAAAAGCGCAATTCGCTGCCAATGCAATTGATGTCAAACCTCTGATGGTTGGTCAGGAGGTTCCCGACAAGATGCTTACCGACGGAAATGGTAATGCAAAATCACTTCACAGTGTTATTGGCGACAAACCAACCGTTATCCTGTTTTATCGTGGAGACTGGTGCGGTAACTGTATCAATCACTTCAGCAGCGAAATCGTCCCCAATCTACAGAAAATAAACGCTTTGGGCTACAATGTGATGTTCGTAGGTCCTGACGACCCTGAACATATTCGGATAACTGCCGGCAAAATCAACGCTTCGCCTGCAATGATATATTCGGATGCGGCAGGCGACCTTTCGGTAGCCATGGGAATAGCATGGCAACAGCAGGAAAGAATGTTGCAGACACTGGCTGAACACTCTGGAGGAAAGAATACGGGATTCGTGCCTGTTATTTCTTTATTTGTGGTCGGCCCTGACAAAAAAATCATGTTCGAAGACATACGCCCGGATGGCATCCGTGCTGCATCGCGTATTAAAGGCAATCTGCTGATGGCCGTTCTTGAAAATCTGCAATAAAATGGTTTTTGTTCTTTATAATTGTATTGTCAAAAGGCTTTACTGCCTTTTGGCAATACTGCCTTTAATGATCCAATGTACGACAGCGCCAGAAAGGTTTAAAATCAAGTTCGACAGCGACAAAGAAATTTCCGGACAGAAGTTTGCCGTTCGGGATATCAATCCTGATCTGCCCCGTAACTGGGATGAGTATGATTTCGTGGTGATAGAATTTCGGATTACTACAGCGCAACGTTTTCACGTAGGATTTACTACTGACTATGGATACAACGAGTTGCGTGTGATGAGTTATGTACCCAATGCGTGGAATAAGTTGGCTATTCCGTTGAAATTCTATCGCCGGTTGCCGGATGCGCGAATTGACTTGGCGGCTACCTACAACCAACCTCGTTATACCGGATGGATCAATCTGGGCGGAAAACGCGGCGAACTTTATGGCGTCGATTCTATCGGAATTCGTATGCGTGTGCCGATCGGGAATCCTGAATTTGAGATTCGTAATATCACACTTTCGGTCGAAGATCCGGGCGATGAATATTTGGGTAATATACATGTAGTCGATGAGTTTGGGCAACATAATTTGGTTGAATACGAAGGAAAAATAAATTCATTTGAACAGTTGAAAGCCGAATGGGTAGCTGAAGAAAACGAGATGCTAACCGCTGTTCCGGCATACAATTATTCCGGCTATGGCGGTTATCTTCAAAAACAGGTTAATAACACAGGCTTTTTCCGCGTGGAAAAGATTGATGGCCGCTGGTGGTTTGTCGATCCTGACGGTTATCTGTTTCTTTCGCATGGCGTGGACTGTGTGAATCCGGGCGGAGGCGGAAGTTTTAACAATTTAAACCTGCGTGAAAGTTGGCTCAAAGAACTGCCTCCCGAACAATTCAGACAGAACAATCGGGGGCGCGAATCCGCCTCATTCGGATCATGGAATCTCTACCGCCGCTTTGGAGAAAATTTTAGGGATAAAGCTAACGAGATGGCTATCAAACGCATGGAACATTGGGGGTTGAATACCATTGCCAATTGGTCGAGCGCTACCGTTTACGGTTTGAACAAAAAAGCCTATACCCTTCAATTACGCGGATTAGCAATGGATGGCAACCTGATGGGGCTTGCAGATATCTATGTACCCGGTTTTGCCGCTGATATGGATGCAAGTATGAAAACATACCTGCCTGAAAACAAAAATAATCCGTGGGTATTGGGTTATTTCGTAGGGAACGAGCCGTCGTGGTTGGGACAGGAAGCTCGCCTCTGCGACCTTATACTGGAGGGTAACGACCGTCCTATCAAAACCGAGTTAAGGAAATTTCTGCAAGACGGTGATACACCCGAACGCAAAAGACAGTTTATATACAAAACGTTCAATATCTTCCTGCAAACAGTGAAGACAACCATGAAGCGCTATGATTCCAACCATCTGAATCTGGGAATACGTTTCGGTAATCTGAATGAATTGGATGAAGAATTGATGGAAATTTGCAACAACGCTTTCGATATACTCAGTTTCAACTGTTATGACTTGAAACCAAGTAATGACATGATGGATCGCGCTTTGCGCCTTACCGACAAACCTATGATCATCGGTGAATACCATTTTGGTACGGTTGACCGAGGCATGGCGCAATCGCTTTGGCAGGTCAATTCGCAACAAGAGAGGGGAGTAGCCTATCGTTACTATACCGAACAGGCGTATGCTCATCCCGGATTGATCGGCACGGGCTATTTCCAATGGTGCGATCAGGATCTGATGGGACGCAGCCTCGACGGCGAAAACTACAACTGCGGATTGATAGATGTTACAGACCGCCCCTATAAATATCAGGTAGAAGCCATTATGGAGACAGCCAAACGCCTGTTTGCCGTTCATTCGGGCGAAATACAACCTTTTAACCAAACGCCGGAAAAAGCGCGCGGACATGGCGGAATGCCTGAGCATTGGGAAGAATAATTGTAGAGACACGATGCATCGCGTCTCTACATAATAGATTAATTGTGGATATGAGAAATGTTGTTATCTGTTCCCTCAGGAACATAATATTGATAAATATGATTTTGATTGCAGGAGCATGCAGTACAGGGTTGAAATATCCTGCGACAGAAAAGGATCAAACGGTTGATGCGTATTTTGGCAGCGAAGTGGCTGATCCTTTCAGGTGGTTGGAAGATGATACGTCGGAAGCCACAGTGGCTTGGATAGAGGCAGAAAATAAAGTAACACACGAATACCTGTCAAAAATACCTTTCCGCGATAAGATCAAACAACGACTGACGGCGTTGATGGATTATGAAAAGATAGGTGCGCCGATTAAGAAAAACGGGAAATATTATTTCTTCAGGAACGACGGATTGCAGAATCAGAGTGTGTTGTATGTCAAGGAATCATTGGACGGAACACCGTCGGTTGTGTTGGATCCGAACAAATTGTCGGACGACGGGACAGTGGCGCTTACCGATTATGCTTTTTCGAAAAACGGAAAATACCTTGCCTATTGCATATCCCGAAGCGGATCAGACTGGAATGAGATTTTTGTTATTGACCTTGCAACCGGACAACACACCGATGACCACATTCTTTGGAGTAAATTCGGCGGCCCTTCCTGGCAGGGAAACGGTTTTTATTACAGCGCTTATGATGCACCTGAGGCCGGCAAGGAATTTTCGGACATGAATGAAAATCACACAATTTATTACCATAAATTAGGTGAATCACAGTCGAATGACAGGTTAGTTTACAGGAATACAAAGGAGCCGCAACGTTTCTATTTCGGGGAGGTAAGTAAAGACGAACGTGTCCTTTTTATCTATGAATCCGGAGCGGATATTGGCAATAATGTATATGTAAAAGACCTGACACAGGAAAATGCAGAGGTGATCCAGCTGACTGAAGATATGAGTTATGTGTATAATCCAATCGAAATAATCGGAGACAAAATATACTTTCTGACAAATTACGGGGCGCCAAAATACAAAATCATGGTAACGGATATCAGACAGCCGAAATTGGAAAACTGGAAAGACTTGGTGGCTGAATCAGAGTCTGTGTTGACTGAAGATGTCCGGATTATCGGTGGAATGTTTGTGTTGATCTATGAAAAAGACGCCTCGGAACATGCCTATATCTATTCGTTGGAAGGTCAAATGCAACATAAAGTTTCGCTTCCGGCTTTGGGATCGGTCAATTTCAGCGGCGACAAGGATGATCGGGAAACATTTTATGTTTTCACTTCGTTTACTTTTCCGCCAACTATCTACAAATATGACTTGGAAGCAAACGAATCCGAATTGTATATGTTGCCCAAAGTGGCTTTCAATCCGGAAGATTATGAGACCGAACAAGTGTTTTATCCAAGTAAGGACGGAACAAAAATTCCGATGTTTTTGACTTATAAGAAAGGATTACAGAAAGATGGAACAAACCCTGTACTCCTGTATGGTTACGGAGGGTTTAATATCAGCCTGACGCCGGGATTTTCGACCAATCGATTGGTTTTTCTCGAAAACGGAGGCATTTACGCACAGGCTAATTTGCGCGGAGGAAGCGAATATGGCGAAGAATGGCACCAGGCAGGCATCAAAATGAACAAACAAAATGTGTTCGATGATTTTATTGCGGCGGCTGAATACCTGATTCGGGAAAACTATACGAATAAAAACAAATTGGCTATACATGGCGGCTCAAATGGCGGGTTATTGGTTGGGGCGGTTGTCAACCAACGTCCGGATTTATTTAAAGTGGCTGTTCCGGCTGTTGGCGTGATGGATATGCTTCGTTATCATAAGTTTACAATCGGATGGAATTGGGCAAGCGATTATGGAACAAGCGAAGAAAGCAAAGAAATGTTTGACTACCTGTATAGTTATTCGCCGCTTCATACGATACGGAACGACGGAACGGCCTACCCGGCAATTTTGATCACCACAGCCGACCATGATGACCGCGTTGTACCCGCCCATTCGTTTAAATATGCCGCCACATTGCAGGCCGCCAATACAGGCGCCGCCCCCAAACTGATCCGTATCGAAACAAAAGCAGGACACGGAGCCGGTAAACCGGTCAGCAAGGTGTTGGATGAATATGCGGATATGTATGCATTTATTATGTATAACATGGAAATAATGGTTAATGAATAGTGGTTAGTAGGCGCATCCTTGCGGTCACCCAATAGTGGTAAATTCAAAAAATAATAATTGTCTCAAAAAAAATATAGGCTTACGGAAACGAACAAAACATGCCGCAGAAAATTTTTCAATCGTAAGAAAAATAGCGCTCAATCTCTTGAAAAAAGATCAAGGAAAAGAAAGCCTGCGATCAAAAAGACTCAAAGCAACATGGAACAAAGATTTTCTTATTGAACTGATGAAATTTTAATGCGTTGGCCCTGGTAGAAAATTGATTTTTCCACAAAACAGCGTGCCGTCAGGCACGTAATGTTCATATTATTAACCTGTATTGCGTACCTGACGGCACGCTGATAGATATGACAACAATGTTTCTACCAATATTTTGTGCCTAACAGCACAATTTACAACACAATTATTAACTACAGCCATTACTGTTTTACCGGAAGCAAAGTCACGCAGTGACGTAACTTTATTAACCGTAGGTTTCAACCTGCGGAGAGAACAGTGAGATCAGCGCCAAGTCCCGCAGGGACGACACAATAGCCTGATGAACGTGTCGTCCCATGCGGGACATCTGAACACGAACGCTAATTTTGGATCAGTCGGAATAGTTGTGGAGGGCAGTAAAATG
>Ga0082212_10010531_pt1 | contig 11821 bp, 7 predicted proteins | sample TergutNt197P3_FD_71548 | JGI IMG/M metagenome (GOLD analysis project Ga0082212, IMG submission 71548) | Neocapritermes taracua P3 segment gut microbial communities from Petit-Saut dam, French Guiana - Nt197 P3 | ecosystem: Host-associated > Arthropoda: Insects > Digestive system > Gut ... | reverse complement strand
AGCGGAACAGAATACGGGGACGCAGAATTCCGGCGAAAGGTATTATGTGGCTTTCACCAAACTGAATATCGCGGGCTGTACGGTGATCACCGGTATCGAATACGACAAGGTCTTTGAGGGAATAGCGGCCACCACACGGCGTAATATTTATCTTACCGTTGCGGTCTTGTTTATCTCGGTAATGTTTATCTGGTTTTTCGCGAAAACCATTTCCGTGCCCCTGAAGTCGCTGGCAGCAGCAGCGCGTACAATCGAAGGCGGTACCTTTGAGCTGGAACTGCGGTCAAAAGGGCACGATGAAGTCGGCGTGTTAACCGCCAGTTTCCAGCGTATGTGCAAGGCCCTGGGGTTTTTTGGCAAGTTTACCAACCGTGATATTGCGGTGAAGGCCATGCGCGGCGAAATCAAGCCGGGAGGCCTCGCGAAACACGCGACTATCTTTTTCTCGGACATCCGGGAATTTACGGCGAAATCGGAAGACTTTACCAGAACATTCGGGAATGAAGCTTCCGACCGCATTGTTCACTGGCTCAACGAGTATTTTACCCACATGGTAGAATGTGTTGAAAAAACCAACGGCGTTGTCGACAAGTTCATCGGCGATGCGGTGATGGCCCATTGGGGTACGGCCTATACCACAGGAAGTCCGAAAAAGGACGCTTACAACTGTGTTAGAGCCGCGCTTATGATGCGGAAGGCGCTTCATCGTATAAACAGAATGCGGAAACCGGGTGATACGGGTAACCCGTCCATCCGCATAGGCTGCGGTATCAATACGGGAATTGTTACGGCCGGACAGATCGGTTCAGATATACGGATGGAATATACGGCAATAGGCGATCCGGTGAACCTTGCCTCCCGAACCGAGGCCCTGAATAAGCCCCTGGGTACGGATATCCTTATCACCGAAAATACCTGGCGCCTCGTGAGGGATTATTTCATAACCGAGGAAATGCCTTCCGTCACAGTGAAAGGCAAAAAAAAGCCCGTGCGTATATTCGCGGTTGTTAATCACAAGGGAGTCGACAGAGGGCCCAGGACCCTGGCTCAGGTGCGCAGAATGCTGGACATTGAAGCGCCGGATATCGCAAAAGTTGATGTTAACGCGGACGAGAAAAAGTACAAGATAGGCGAGAAAGGACAACAGAAACAGGGATGACCGCAGAGAACAGAAGGAAATCCGACAAAACATTCCGGCTTATCGATCTCTTAATAGTTGTGTTCTTCCTTTCCGGTGCGGCGGCGTTCATATTCCTGTTCCGGCTCGATCTGATGCAAACCCTCAATTCCAATGAAGAACCTGTCGGAACGATTATAATAAAGAATAATATTGTTCAGCGCCGTCTTGCCGACAGGGTACTATGGAACCGTATCTTTGCCGATTCGCCTGTGTACCTGGGCGACATGATCCGTGTGGCCAATCTTTCCGCGGCGAGTCTTTCTATAGAAAACGCAAACATTGATTTGGGAGAGAATACACTTATCCGCATACTGCGCTCTCCTGACGGCAATTTTAAATTTGAATTGAATGAAGGGAACCTCAACCTTGACACCGGAAAGGGCGGCGGAAGTTTTACCATTGACGTAATGGGCCGCGAGATAGAGGTTGGCCCGGGAACGGTGCTTAATGCTGCTGCCGGGGAAGATGGCATAGTAGTACAGGTAATAGAAGGAACGGCAGTTTACAATACCGGGAGGCAAAGAAAGGCAATTCCTTCCGGCACAATGCTTGATCTGGACGCCAGAGGCAGGGAACAACAGAACCCTGCCGTAGTAATGACGAACCCCCGGCCTAATGCGCGTTATTTGAAAAACGGGCCGGAGCCTCTTCCTGTCAGCTTTGCCTGGAGCCGGGTAAACCTTGGGTCACGTTCTATATTGCGCCTTGATGTTGCCGGCGACCAGGGCTTTAACCGGATAACGCACACCGTAGAAACCGCTGAGTCAACGGCTCAATTCCCGCTTAACGCCGGTATCTGGTACTGGCGGTTGTCTTTAAGGGATGAGAAGCTTTCTTCGGGGTACCTTACTGTAGTGGACGGTTCAGGAATTGTGTTATCAAGCCCGGCGATGAACACGGTGTTTGTTTATAATACAGATTTGCCGGAACTCCGTTTTCAATGGTCGGAAATGGAAGACGCCTTGTATTACATGCTTCAAGTCAGCACAGCGCCGGATTTTACAAACCCCCGAATCAACACCCGTGCGGATGTAAATGCTTTTGCCGATTCAAACCTCGGCGTGGGAACATGGTATTGGCGAGTGCAGGCCGTTTTCCCCTCAGCATACGGAGGTTCAGCCGGCGGAACCGTTTATTCAACAGCCGCTTCCTTCCGGATAGAACAAGGCAGTACCGATGAGGTTGTGGCGGTATTACGAGTACCTGAGACGGTTCCGGAAGATGTCGGGGAAGAGCCTCTGTCCGAACCGGAGTCAACACCAGAACCACAACAACCTGCAACACCGCCGCCGGTGGTAACACCGACATCGGCTGAGCCGCCGCTTTTAGCTGCGCCGATTAACCGTCAGCCTTCCGGCGGGTATCGTTTCGGAATTAAAGAACTTGAAGAGCGGCAGCGGAGAATCACTTTCAGTTGGTCGGCAGTACAAGGCGCCAATGGTTATATCGTTACCCTCTATCAGCAAACCGCAACAGGGCGGCGGCTTATAACCCGGACAAACCCGGTAAACCGTACCAGTTGGACGCTGGAAGATATCAGGCTGTTGGACAGAGGTACGTTTTTTTGGCAGGTAGAAGCGGTAAGTACAAACTCAGGCGGTACGATTGTGCGGCGGGGAGCACCGGGTGAAAATACATTTATCGTAGATGTACCCCGCGCCGGTCAGGTGCAGTTGGAAGGTTCAGGAGTATTTTATGGCAACTGAGGGTGTACTCTTACAGCTTGGCAGAGTTGTTCTGTTAATCCTTCTTCTTCTGGTTTTAATCCCTTTTATTGAAGCGCAGGTTTCCATGCCGGAAGAAGAAGAGCAGCCGACTCAACTGCTCGGATGGAGCGGCGGCGAGTATGCTTTTAGTTACGAAGTGATAATAGAAAAAGAAAAAGACGGAACATACCAGGGCGTAGTACGGGAATTTACCGATAAGACTTTTTTTGAGGCAACATTGCCTCTGGGGTACTACCGGTATCAGGTAATTCCCTACGACTATCTGGGACAGCCGGGCCAGGAATCTGAGTGGGCGTATTTTGAAGTACGTCCCAATCCCGTGCCTGAACCCAAACCTGAACCGGTTAAGTACCAAAAGCAGTTAAACGTATATGTAAATGCGGCATGGCTGCCGTTGCTCCCCGTTTACGGAGAAGGTTTCGGCGAAAGCCTGGCGATCCCCAGCGCGGCTGTTCGTATCGGTATCGTTTCGGACGGCAGCCTTGTGAACGTCGGCCCGGAATTAACAGCAGGCTGGTACACCGTCGGCAAACAACACATGATAACCGGTGAACTCAATCTTGTGTCACAGATACTGTTTCCCAATAATGCAATAGCTCTTTGTTTCCGCATCGGCGCAGGTTTATTTCTGCCGATAGGTGAGGAAGGCATACCCTTCCCGGACTCGATGCTGGACGCTTTCTATACAAATATAGGGCTCTCTGTCCGGCTGGTCTTATGGAAACATATGTACCTTGAAGCCGGTATTGATTACGCCCACTTGTTTACCGAAATTGCGTCGGGCGCCATAAGGCCGTGGATCGGCGTCGGTATCCAGTTATAGGAGGATATGATAATGCGGAGCATCCGGCTTTCCCTTATAATGATCATACTCTTACCTGCAATGGCGGCTTTTGCCCAGGAAGATGCAGCGCACGGGGAGTTCTGGATTTGCCCCGGCGCAGAAACCGCCATGTTTACGTATTCCGGCATGGCTTATGGCGGCGGCCTGGCGTTCGGGTACAGCAGAGGGGCAACGGTAGGACTCAAGGCTTCATACCTTATCGATCTTGATGGTTTAAGCACCCTGGAATTCACCATGCTGTTCCGCCTTTATTTTATAAAGTCCATGCACAATTCCGGTCCTTTTGTTCAGTTAATGGGCGGCCCGGTTTTCTGTTCCGAGAAAGGTGATTCTTTCACTATACCCGCCGGTTTCGGCACCATATCCGCCGGGCTATGTCTTGGCTGGCGCATTCCTTTGAGGGAAAAGTGGTTCATAGAACTCAGTGCCCGCGGAGGGCACCCCTACCTTGTGGGAGCGGGACTATCTGCCGGATTTAGATTGTAAGACTGTAACTTTTCTTTAATATCAAGTATTATAATGGTATAGAGAGGAGTCCTCAAATGAATCTGCTAAAAAAGCTTTCCAGTAAACATTTTTTTGTTTTTAATCTGGTACTTTTAGGTACTATATTTGGTTTTGGCGTCGCTTTTGTAACATTTTCCTGCGCAAGAGGGGGTAAGGCTCAGGCTCAGGAAGGTATTGCCACACCACTGCCACAGGATGCCTTGTCTGTAGCAGAGAGCCTTCAAACAGCTTTCAGAGCAATTTCAGACAGGGTACTGCCTACAGTTGTTGAACTTAAAACCGTTTCGATACGCCGGCAGCAGGTCCCTAATTTTAACGGCATCCCCTGGGATTTTTTCTTCGGTAATCCCAATGAAGGCGAGGGCAAGGACAGGGAATTCCGTTCTCAGGGTTTGGGCTCGGGGATTATTGTCCGGAAGATTAACGGTACCGGTTCCAAACCATCTGTTTTTTATGTGCTGACCAATTTCCATGTTGTCGGAGATGCCAATGAAATTTCTGTGGCTCTGAACGATGGTACAGAATATACCGCTGAACTTGTTGGAAAAGACGAGCGGAAAGACCTGGCAATGGTTTCCTTCGAGTGCCCGGAAGACCTTCCCCTTGCCGTACTGGGTGATTCCGACACGGTTCAGGTTGGCGACTGGGCTATTGCAATTGGGAATCCGTTGGGTTTTATGTCGTCCATGACCATGGGCATAGTCAGCGCCGTGGGCCGGACCGGAGGGCCGGCAGGCAATATTAATGATTTTATCCAGACTGATACTTCTATTAATCAGGGGAATTCAGGCGGCGCTCTGGTAAATATCCGGGGCGAAGTAATCGGGATCAATACATGGATTGCCAGCAGCACCGGCGGCGGTTCCATGGGCCTGGGTTTTGCCATTCCCATTAACAATGCCAAACGTTCCATCGACGAATTTATCAATAAAGGCGAAATAAGCTACGGTTGGCTCGGCGTATCGTTAACCGATCCCGACAAGGATGTTGTACAGGCTATGAACCTGACAGGAAAACGCGGCGCCATGGCAACACAAATCTTTCTGGGCTCCCCTGCGGAAAAAGGCGGAATTCAGCCTGGTGATTTTATTACCGGGCTGAACGGCAAAGAAGTACGCGGCATGAACCACCTTACATTAATGGTGGGAGATCTTAAGCCCGGTGAAAAAGCGGATTTTTCGATAATCCGTGACGGAACAGAACGGAACCTTCAGGTTCGCATTGAAGCGCGGAATAATGAAGTTGCCGCCGAAAATTCCAAACTGTGGCCGGGGGTTTATGTTATACCAATTACCGATTCTATAAGGCAAAGCCTTAAACTCGATTCCAAAGTTGAAGGCCTTTATGTCGGCCAGGTAATTGCCAGAAGCCCTGCTGCCGTGGTAGGACTCGCAAGGCAGGACATAATTACCGGCATAAATGGAGAAAAAATCAAGGACCTTGTTTCGTTCTATAAAGTGATGCGGGAAAAAGCAGGTAAAGAGATCTGGTTTAATGTCCATCGTGGTGAATCAACTTTAGAGACCCCAAAATTTAAACGGTAAGCAATACCTGGTATGGAAAAAATATATCGTTATCCCTGGATTATTGTACTTGTTATTGCGGTTATAACGGTTTTCTTTGCTTTGCAGTTTCCGCAGCTTCAACTGGATAACAATAATTTCCGTTTTATTTCGGAAAACGATCCGGCAAGAAAAGTTCTAGAATACATAGATAATACTTTTGGAAGTTCAGTCTTTATTTTGGTTGCCTTTCACCGGAATTCAGGTGATGTTTTTGATCCTGCATTTCTTTCACGTGTCCGGGATTATGTTAAGAAAATCGAAGATATACAAATTATTGATCCGGTTACATCAATAGTAAATGCAGACTATATTACCGGCGACAGTGAATCTATTGTGGTTGAAAAACTGCTCAACGACGATTTTTCGGGAAAACCGGAAGAAATTGCTCAGTTAAAGGAAAGACTTCTTTCCTGGGAATTGTATAAACGGGCCCTCATTTCCGATGATTTTTCTTCAACTCAAATTCTTGTTCCGTTGAAGGTAAAAGCTGAAGATGCGGGAAAGCCCGAAGTAATGGATAGCTTTATCCTTGTCAGAGATATTGCCCGTGAAATGTTCAGCGACATTGCAGAAGTCTATGTAACAGGGATTCCTGTTATAAGCGCTACCATAAATGAATCAATGCGTGCCGATCTTTTGCTTTTGGTTCCCTTGGTTTTTATAGTAGTGCTGGCAATTCTTTTCTTCTCGTTCCGCCGCATATCCGGCGTTGTACTTCCACTCCTGACGGTAATGATTGCTACTGTTTGGTCTATGGGGGCAGTTTCCCTTTTTAATATAAAGCTTTCCATTATCTCTACTGTGCTGCCGGTTATTCTTGTAGCGGTGGGAAGCGCCTACGGCATTCATGTAATTACACGGCATTTAGAAGAAGTGGGAAAAAAGGAAGCAGACAGGGCTGAGTACAGGGATCTTGTAATCAATTCGGTAAAAATCGTCTCCAAGCCTGTTTTTCTTGCAGCATTAACCACACTGGCCGGGTTTCTTTCTTTTTGTTTTACAACAGTTCTTCCGATCAGGGAATTTGGTTTTTTTGCCAGTTTTGGCGTTTTGGTTTCTTTTGGTATTGCAATTACTTTTATACCGGCCATGCTTATTATTTTGGGGCCTTCCAAAAAGGTCAAAGATCATGCAGTTTCTGACGCACAAGCCATAACCCGGGATCGTTTTAGCAATACAGTCAGCCGCTTTTTTACCGCTATTGCCATTCGTAAAAATACCGTGCTGGTTATTACAGTAATCGTTGTTGTAATTTCCATTGCGGGCGCTTCCCGCCTTGTTATAGACAATGTTTTTATCGAATATTTTAAACCCGCAACAGATATTGTAAAATCAGATAATTTTATCAGGGAGCAATTTGGCGGTTCAAAAATCATCAGTATTGTTGCTGAGGCGGAAAACAGCGATATGCTTCTTCACCCTGAAAGCCTTTTTGCAATGGACAGCCTGAACATATACCTGGAAACAAAAATTCCTGAGGTTGGCAAGACAAATGGATTTACTCATTTGGTAAAACGGATTAATCAGGTTTTTAATGCAGATGAAAGCCCCGAAGGAATAAAGCCTGTCTCCTCCGGTTTGGATTTTTACGAAGACGATATGGACTTTGGATTTGGAAACTTTGGATTTGATTCGGAAGATGATTTTGGCTTTTTTGGAAGTGATACAACAATTAATATTCCTCCGGAAGAATCAGATATACCTGCTGTTTATACAATGGAAGATTTTATTGCGATTTTAAGTAAAGCCGCCAGCCCGGAAAACAGCGCAGAGCTCAGTGCATGGGAATTGGTTAACGAATTTAAAAGACTTGTCAACTATGAAGGAATGGCCTATTACGAGATTCCGGCCAACCCTGCAAAATACGGAAAAACAAAACCGGAAGAACTGGCGGGACTTGTATCCAATTACCTTATTCTTCTTTCCGGTAATATTAATTCGTATGCAAACGATCCTCTGGAACCGACAGCCATAAAAACGACTGTACAGCTTCGTACTATCGGCGAGTCTGATACCAACAGAGCAATAAAAGCAATTAATACTTTTGCAGAAGAAAACTTCCCGGAAAATGTAAATGTTACCATAGGCGGAAGCGCCCTGGTTGAATCCTCTTTAAACCGGCAGGTGGTTAATTCACAGATTATTTCGCTGTTTCTTTCCCTGGCTCTTGTTTTTCTGATTATTACTTTTTCTAACAGATCATTTGCTGCCGGATTTGTTGGAATTGCTTCACTGTTTGTCGCAATATTGATTAACTTTGCTGTAATGGGTTTTTTGGGGATCAAGCTTAATCTGGGGACCTCAATGATTGCAAGTCTTGCCGTGGGTATAGGAATTGATTATACAATTCACTATATGGAAGCGTTTAAGCGCGAGAAATTTAATCTTGATATTACAAGGATGCCTGTTCAGGAACAACGCGTTTTTCTGGCCAGGACTTTTGCCGTTTCGGGAAAAGCAATAATTATTAATGCGCTTTCGGTAGGAGCAGGATTTGCAATTCTTATTCTTTCAAATTTCAATATGCTGGGGGATTTTGGCCTTCTTATTGCAGTAACAATGGGAACCAGCGCCCTTGTCAGTCTTACCGTAATTCCTGCTCTTTTATTAACCTTTAAACCGGCTTTTGCATTTACTGAAAAGTTAAAATTATAGATACTAAAAAAGAGGAGTATAACCATGAAACGTATTTATTGCTGTTTTTTTGTAACTTTCCTTTTTGCGGTTCAGTCACTGACTGCCCAGCAAGCTGCAACAATAATTAGTGAATCCAGAGGAAGGATAAAAGCAACTACTACCCAGACCCGTTCCAGGTGGGTAATTACCGCAAAAAACGGTTCAACCACAGAACGGCTTATCGATCAATATTCAAAAAAAGATTCTGCGGGTTTATCACGGGTGGTTTTGGAATTCCGGCAGCCTGCCGGTGTAGCCGGCACACGCTTTCTTTCCAGGGATACCGGAAAAGGCGGAAGCAATCAGTGGATATTTCTTCCGTCCCTTGGGAAATTCAGGCGCATTGACGGATCGGAAGGTTCCGGTAGTTTTATGAATACAGACTTTTCGTACGGCGATATTGCATCAGCCGATCGGAACACAGATCTGGATACCCATACAATTCTGCGTGAAGAGTCTCTGAATGGTAAAGCCTGTTACGTAATTGAATCCAAACCCAAAGACAGTTCCTACCAGTATTCAAAAATGATTCAGTGGGTTGATAAGGCAAACAAAGTAATTTATAAAATTGAACTCTACGATGGAGGAGTTCATGTTAAGACACTTGAAATCCTTGAACTAAAGGATATACAGGGACGGCTCAGCCCGACAAAAACCCGGATGACAACAATAGGCGGAGGAAACACCACGATCAATGTAGAAATACTCAAGTACGATGATCCCATTCCGGAATCGGTATTCACCACTGCCTATCTTGAAACAGGAAAGGCCCGATGAACCACATAACAAAACTTAACGCAATTCCGCTTGTTTTGTTCCTGTACCTTGTTCCGGTGTTTGCTGTTTTTTCCCAGGAATCTGCTGATTCCGGAAGCTTTGGATTTGGCGATGTAAGTGCGGATAATACTGCCGGGAATATACCTGCTGTTAAAATAACCGGGGAAGTTTCTGCACAACTTCTTGGTTTTACCGATGAGTTTAGCTCAAAAGACAAGATAAAAAATGCTGAACTTGGAAACATCTTTTCCGGAAAATTGAATTTTACCGCCAGCGGAAAAACCGCCGATGGAATTATTAACCTGAAAATAGACTCTGATTTTTCCGGCAATTCTCCACGCGCTTCTATTGCTATAGACGAAGCCTATCTTCGTTTTTATCTTGGTCCTGTGGATATCGAAGCGGGAGTTCGAAAGCTTACCTGGGGCAGAGCGGACAGTTTCGGTCCGCTTGATGTAATTAACCCAATAGATTATTCGGATTTAAGTAAAATTGGAAACCCAAGGGAGATAAAAATAGCCCGCCCGATGCTTCATGTAAGCTGGAATATCGGTACTTTTTCCAAACTGGAAGGAGTCTTTGTCCCCTGGTTTGAGGGAAACAACTATGCAATGGACGGCAGATGGGCGCCGCCTCAGATTACGGAAATTGGCTCTTCCTTGGTAGAAGGGTTATTCGAGAAGTATCCAATGCTACCTCCAACTTACTTTGATGGATGGCTTAATGGTTTTGATATTAAAAACTATTATAAAAATTCAAACGAAACCCTGGAATATGCTCAGGGGGGATTGCGGTTTACCACAACAGTTGGCGAAGCAGATTTAGGAATACAATACTACTTTGGAAGGCTTCCCCGACCATCCTATACCGTTGATTTAAAACAATTTTCCCAATCATTTCCTCCTGACCCTGATGATATAGACATCCTTATCAACAACAATTACTATCACCATATAGGCGTTGATTATGCCCAGGTAATCGCCGGTTTTAACCTCCGTGCCGAAGCCGGAGTAAACATAACAGACGATTTAAAAGGCGATGATGAAACAGTATATAACCCTCATGCCGTATGGTCGCTCGGGTTTGACCGGGATTTAGTGTGGGGAATTAATCTTAATCTTCAGGGAAACGGTCTTGTACGTCTTATGCACAATAAAATTGGCGGCGATCCTCTTGTGATCGATACCGAAAATGGCAAGAAAATTACTTCAACGCGTATTACCGGAATCCTTTCAAAAAAATTCTTCCTTGATGAACTGGAACTCAAGACAACCGCTCTTTGGGGTATCGAAGATAAAGATTTTTTAATAGTCCCGGCTATAATCTGGTCAAAGAACGATATTACCGCAGAACTTTCAGCGGGTATTTTTGGCGGAGACAAGGCAGGAGAACTGGGGCAGTACCGGGATAATCGTTTTGTAAAAACTGTTGTAAGCTGGAGTTTCTGACCTATAGCCTTAATCCTGCAATATAGTCGTCCAGTTCCTTCTGGGTACTGCGAACAAGCTCGGCGGCTTTTTCCTGCTCTTTGTTAAGTCCGTCGATTTCGTTGTCAAGGTCTGTCATGCGCCGCATATATTCTTTTCCCAAGTCGCTGCCGGTTCCGACTGCATTTAAATTCTGACGTATCCGATCCTGTTCCGCAACAAGCCTTGTGCGCCGGGTTGTAAGTTCGTTTTGCGCCTGTACGGCAGCTTCGTTTTTTCGCCTTAGTTCTACCGCCCTTGCCAATGCTGTTCTGACATTATTTGGAATTTCCTGGTTTGTACTGTAAGTAACAAGACTGTCAGTCCTTTGGGAACTCAGAACGATCCTTTCTGCCACAGGGATTTCTTCTTTGACTTTAAATACCAGTTCACCGTTGGCGCGGAGTGTTTGTTCAAAGCGGTAAAGGGAATCGGTTTTTTCCAGATATTTCGAAGGTTCGATTAATTTTGAACCGCCTGAAAAGGGATCGCCTGTTATGGGATGTTCAATAATAAGCCGTTTTGTTTCTGATGCGGTGTTTTTGACGGTGTAGGTTCGCTCATAAATCTGGTGCCGGTTTATCATCATAACTCCGCCTGAAATGGTAACGGTGTTTATCAGCCTGGTCCCCGAATCAAGGACAGCTGTACCGGTAACGGAAAGATCTTCACCGTATTTAATTAGTCTTTTGTCGTTTTCGCCAAAGAATTCGATGAGTGCGTCTCCTGCATAGCTTCCGCCGTCAAAGACCGTAATAGGCCCGGCAGGGAGCTTCATTCCTGTGGTGTTGGTTAATTCTGCGGCAAGGTCGGGGTGAATACTGCCATTAAGCGCTTTGCTTCCTGTCAGAACCAGTGTTTTAACTGCACCCATATTACCATTCACCAGCGGGATCATGGCGCTTTGTCTGCGATTAAGGGTTACCGGATTTTTTACCGTAAAGGCAAATTGATCTCCAGCAACGCTTCCTGTGGCGGCGGCTTGAACCGATGTTACATTTGTCGCCGGGCCTCCACCGGTACTGCGCCCCATGGACGGAGCGGCGGCCTTTGCCATCGTTTCCATTTCATACATAACA
>Ga0082212_10010530_pt1 | contig 11821 bp, 9 predicted proteins | sample TergutNt197P3_FD_71548 | JGI IMG/M metagenome (GOLD analysis project Ga0082212, IMG submission 71548) | Neocapritermes taracua P3 segment gut microbial communities from Petit-Saut dam, French Guiana - Nt197 P3 | ecosystem: Host-associated > Arthropoda: Insects > Digestive system > Gut ... | reverse complement strand
ATAGCTGCCGCAAGCCGAAAAAAGCAGGCGCAAAGCGAAAACTAAAATGTGCAATTATCGGTGCAACCTGTTTTTTTGTTTGCAAAAAATCGCTTGTTTTTAAGCGTTAAAATTGTTTTGTCAGCAATTTTCCTGACGCTTGCTGACATGCCGCATGGTAAACTTCGCATTGAAAATTGGAATTCGGAGGCTGGTACCCGCGACTCTCGGGCTAAACTTGCTTGGCAATCTTCGGGTGTCGTGTTGCAGATTTTTTGCAATGACTTATAATCGGAACACTATGAAACGTATTTTATGCCTTTTTGGTTTTCTGCTCTGTTCGGTAATGTCCTTTGCCCAAGAAGAAGAATTGGTAAAGGGAGACGAAATGCTCTACGGCAATTTTGAGAGCCAAAAATGGTTTGTCCAAACCGACGACGAAGCCGTTTGGAAAAAAAGAGAAAAAGATGGAATCTTTTGCTTTGAACTCAAAAAAAACGGAAAAGTTTCATGGATTCCTCTCTTCCTTTCAACGGGACACACTTTTGAGGCAGGAAAGGCTTATGTCTTTTCCATCAAGGCAAAAGCGGACAAGCCCACCGAACTGAAAGTCAGCATTAAACGGAGCGGAGGAAATTACGGCAACCTCGGTTTTTCCGAGAAGATGGCACTGACATCAGAATGGAAAACATTCACATTCACAATCGTTCCCAAAGAAACGAGTCAAAATGCCCGACTCGACATCGGTAGTTTCAAGGCGGGCATCACTTACGATTTTACCGGAGCGACACTCAAACCCATTCGGGATACTCTCTAGTCCAACACAGTTTCCTTGAAAACGACTCGCTTTTTCTCGTCGTCGGTTAGTTTTTTGCCGCGTTGAAACGTGTCCAACAAGTCACTCCGGTCAATCAAATAAAACCCACGATGCCGTTTCACGGTGCCATCGTCGAGACCCATTTCTGTACCCAATGCGCAACCGTCAGGATAGACCGCCTTGAACATCGCTTCACTATCAATATGCGTAAGCGTCGGATATTTCTCGTTACGAAGTTTTTGAAATGCTTCAAAATCGGCAACTTTATCAACATTAAAATATCCGACGGTGATCCAAATCGCAAAGACGTTCGAACGCGTCGTGGTAACATCGGAAAGACGCATTACATTTTCCAATACCGTATAAGGATTACTCCCTTCATCGTCGAGCATCTTCAAGCCGAGCAAGGTTTCCATCGGAGAGCGGAACGGCACGACATCATCGCCGACCTTTTCGAACCAAGTACGAAGTGCGTTGAACTGACTGTAACTGGGAAAATGATCCCTGCCGTTTCGCAGAGACTCCCAGCCTTCTTCGGTAAGCGTATTAAGATTGATCTTGCCCGGCTCTCGGTACACTGTTTCCTTGCCATCTTTCTTTGTTCCGGCAAACTTGGTGGGAACATGCACGAAGTCAAACAGATATTGCATGTCGGCATCCTCCCAGTTAAGGTAAGAACTCACCGCTAACTTTTCGGAAGGACTTGCCGTTGAATCTTCGTAAGAATAGCCGTAGCGTGGATCGTCACCGAAAAAAGGTTTTCTGTTTCCTTTGTCGTGAAATTCGACACCAAATCGTCCCGGTGCAGATGAGGGTACGAGCATCAACTCGCCGGTGTTCATCAGCGGAGCATCATTCCATGGGAAATGCAAATGCGCGTGGGAATAATTGGATACACCAAGCGTATGAAAATTAGCGTCTGACTCCAATCCCGCTTTCCCTGCTGTGTCGTTCAAGACCTCTTCTGTTAGCGTTCTGTCCCAAATGTTAGAACGCTCCGCCGTTTCGGCCTTCCATCGCCGAGAGGCAAAACACATGTTGCTGTCTTGAGGAATAGATTCCCCTACCGGTGTTACAGTGTTGATCACTTGCAGATCAATCATGTTCCAATCAACTGTAATGTACGGATTGCAAATCGGATGGTACGCTCGAGTCGGATCGGCAAGCCGCTGCAAACAGATAGTCTTATAACAAGCAACAGTTCCATGTTGAGCAGGAATCGTACCAGTGTTTCCATCATCAAATGGAGCGGCATTATTACCGAGTGCTCTTGTATATCCATCAATAAATCGGTCTCCTTGGAGTCTCGGCAGCGGTTCAGAAACATTTACTTCTGCGATGCTCGTTCTATTAGCGGGATTGCCGGAACTAGCGATTGTAATTTCAGCATCTGGATTGTTGGCGATCATTGTTTTTATGTCGGTCAAATCAATCGCCCCGAATGAACCAAAATTGGTTGACAGTCGCGGTGCAACAACGAGCAAAGAATCAGGAGCAAGACCAACGTCTGTCTCGTCACCATTGACGAACGAACGTCGCAGAACATCATTGTCGTCTATCGGAAAATCTTTTCCGAACCAAACATATTGTTCCGGTGCGCCCAAGTCGGGATGATAATGTCCATCGGCATCAGTGCCGTTTGACCACTGATAAAACTGCGGATATTTTCCACTGCCAGTTAATAGCTGTTGGAGTGCATTGCTCGTCGAGTTGCTCCCGTTATTCCAGTCAAATTCACTCGCTGTTGTTTTCACCGCTTTGCCGACTGCAATTCGCCAAATAGGATCGCCATCATCATTGGTCTTTTTGTCGAGTTTTAATGTACCATCCGATTCAACAAGACGACTTGTGGAATAATCGCGCTGCGGATTGCCCTGCCGATAAAGTTCGACAAAGAGCGAACCTTGTGGGCGGCTTGTTTGGGCAAAACTCCCATTGGGTCTGCGTTCCACTCGGCGATCATGCACAGCAAACGTCTCCGTAATCGCAACTTCAGGCTTCTCAAAACCCCAGATTAACGTACAGTGACTCGGTAAATTCAAATTTTCGGCAAGCAAATCGTCAATCAGAGCAGTACAATCTTCCGGTGTGCCGTCATTTCTAAAAATGAAGGGAGTCATCACATCGTCGGCATCCATAAAGTCCACGAGATTGACCGACCACTGTGCCAAACGTTCCACTTTCTCCGGCGTGTTACGTTTCTCTTCGGGGAGCAAAACTTGCAGAAGGTAAAACATTTCCTGCGCAAATTTGCTCTTCTCTTGGAGAGTGGCATTGCTTGCCAATCGGTTCAAATCTACCTTTTTGCCGTTACGGACTTCTTCCGGCAGTAAATTCCACATGCTCAATGTTGTGGCACGGTCTTCGAGTGTCTCGTAATCTATAATTTTTCCGGTGTTATCGTACACCGGCATGTATTTTGCGGCGACGGGAATGTCGCTACTACGCGTCGCTAAATTGTAACGAAACTTCGCTTCGGCAAGTGTCGGTGCAGTCGGATCAAACTCATCGCCGAGTAATTTCCGAAGTTGCGTCTGCGATTGCAACGAGTTGTAATCCACGTCAATAAGCGAACGTATGAGCGATTCTAAAGTGTTCGTGTTGTAGCCATCGCTATAAGGATTCTTCAAGTAAGGATTCTCCGGTTCCGGCGTGGGAAGGGCAAAAATACGGCTCCCATTCGTGGAGAACATCGTCGGCGAAAGACCGAGCCAATCCGGCGGAACACTTCCTCCGTTCTGTTTGTAGGCTTCAAGACTTGTAAAGGTCAATTCTTTTTCGGGGAGTAACGCAGAGGACAATTCGGCAACTCCCAATCCGATCCCATTCAAGCCCGTCGGGTCGTCGTCAACGATTAAACCAGATGGAGGAGTGAAAGTGAGAGATTCAACATGTGATCGAACCTGCGTAAGATTATTTGCCGTGTTGACGTTAATGCGACCATCCATATCAATCACGTGAAACGCCGCAAGCGGCTTGTACGATTTTCCGTTTGCATCTGTTTTGACCTGCAAGCCGATGTCGAGCCACACACTGTCGGCAATGCCGTTGCCGGTGTTGTCCACGTCCCAGGGACCGTCGGTTAAAAAACTCTGCAAATTAGCGACACTCGCCGCCGGATTGCAGGTAAAACCGGGATGATCCGTCGGTAAGGGACGCAAGACGTATTTGCGTAACTCGTTCGGTTGCAATGCCGTGGCGAGATTTTGATCGATCCAATAGTTCACAAGTTGCGGACGATGAAACGACGGAATAATTGTTTTCAGTTTAGTGATCTTTTCACCGCTTATCTCGTCAATTTTTATATTGTTCCACGCCAGGAACATGTTCATGTGATTCGGGGCGGTGTAGTCGGGACTCATTCGGGCACCGTTTCGCAATGCGTCTTTGTATGCCGCATTATCATAAGCAAGGATATTCGGAAACAGAGCAAATTCCATGTTCGCTTCGCCAGTACCGCTAAAAGGGACGTTGCCTCCTTCGCCGTAGAGATTTTCCAAGATGCTGTGCGGACCAATGATGTTGTTCAAGTCTTTTCCTGCCAGCAGCAGTTGGAAGGCATCGTCGAGCATACCGTCATCCCGCATGCCGGTTCCGCTGATTCCGCCGAGTTGCGATCCTGTAGGTCTGTTTCCAATGAGAATATCGGCGTAGATGTTGGCATTTTGCCGATTCAGCGACACAATGACCATGAAGGTTGTTACCAGCATGGCAAACATCACCATTAGGGCGAGGACGAGCAACAGCGTAACGCCGCGACGATTTGTATTTGTTGTCAATAAATTATTGGTACTCATATTTATTTCTCCTCTTTGTGAATTCTTTGTGTCCTTCGTGCCTTTGTGGTTAATTATTTTTAACCACAAAGACACAAAGATCACGAAGGAAACACAAGTGGCGACATGGTCGCCGGCTCTCTGTTACTTAATCTCTACATTTTCCAGTCGTTTGTGATACAGCACGCCGCTGGGAGTGTAAACCTGCACATCGTTGGGCGCATCCTGCAAATTGCCTGTTACGACAATCGCCGGAGACGATTTATCCAAAAATACGATTTTGCACCAGGCACCGTTCACTCTCGGCGTGTCCCACGTTACGAACACGTACTTCGTCTGCGTCAATAATTCCAAAGGTGCCGCATCGGAAAGTGTAAATGTTCCGCCTCCCAAAGAAGCGTCAAAACTACACGGTACTTGCTTATCATCGCCCGGCACCCGATTGTAGCAGGCGAGAACATCGACGGCGAACTTGTTATCCGCTGTCGGAAGGAACGTAAAAAACCAAGTATATTTTCCCGAACTTTGAATTTTACCGTTCTGTTTCGCAAAGTCGGGACGCTTATCGGCATAAGTGGTATATTCAATATCATCCTGTCCTCGCATGATTTCCAGCCATTTATCCTCTACAACATAAGAAATATGTTTGAGGTCAATAATATTTTTTTCATGCGGTTCGAACCAAACGAAGTTTGTGTCCGCCACAGGTTTTACCATTTCTCTAATCAAAATTTCTTCGGCGGCATTGGCAAGCATGTTGGCGGCGTACTCTGCATGTCGGGCTTGGGAGACCTGATACGCACCGAAAGGGATCACCGCAAGGACACCGAGCAAGCCGATGCTCACGACAAAGATCGCCGCTAATACTTCAAGCAGCGAAATACCGGAATGTAATGGTTTTTGTGTTCGCATTTGTATTTGGAGGAGAAAGGAGAAAGAATAAAGGAGAAAGAAGTCGAATTATGCGTTTCACGGCTAAAACGCAAGCGAAATATTCTGTCTCCTGACTCCTTACTTCTTTCTCCTTTCTCCTTTCTCCTTAATTCCCTACATTAAAAAAGTGTTCTTTCGCAAATTTTCGGGCATCTTGAATTCGTTTTTCCTGCGTGTCGCTGTTGGGTTTAACCGGTGCGTTCTCCGCCGTCCGCACGCCGCCAGTCTTCGGATGCAACGTTACCCAATACGTTGCCGGAGATTCGAGATTCGTCTTGCCGTCTTCCGCTAGGGATTTGCCTATCGCATCAACTTGCCGATCCCACTCGCCGACGCAAAAATAAAGCATCTCGTTCACCCGATACTCCCCCTTCTGTTCGCCGTTGTTAAATACATAGAGCCGATCCACATTTCCCGCGGGCGAAAACATCACGACCACTTCGTCTCCCCAATCAAACTTGATAGGAACGTTCTCTCCACCGCCGGAAAAGGCAATATCGACAATCGTGCCGCGCGGCATCACCACCGGCGGAAGACCGGCTAACACGGCATCACGCTGACCGGTTACACGATACTCCATCGCATCGTTCATCACTGGATCATCGGGCAACGTCAGTTCGTCGTAAGGTTCCGCCAACGTGTAATCATCACCTATCTCGAACATCCGACCGATACGGTTAAATTGGACCCTGTTACCCGGAGTAAAATACGCCATCGTCTCATCATATCGGCTACTGGTTTTATCCATTACTATCCATTTGTCGGTTTCAAAATAGTAAGGAACAATCACTCCGTCTTCGACTTTCACGCGCACACCCGGTGGATTTACCGCATCGGCGGTGCCTCCTTTTTGTAGCCGTAATTGGATGGCGGTCGTCGGAGCGTTTTCAAAGGGAATCAACCGGAGAGCATAATTTTGCTGCTCTTTGATTGCTTTCAGTCGGGCATGTTTGAATGCTCCTGCCAAGACTTGGGCGGCGTTGGATGTTCTTCGGGACTCAAACATCGGTCGGAGCATCGGCACGCTGACCGCCAGCAGTATGCCGAGAATGGCAACGACTACTAACAACTCGACCAACGTCATTCCACGCCGCGAATGTTTCAACTGACGATTTTTCATTGTCTTAATGTCTCGTTCAAATAGTAAACCGTTAACATTTTTTGCCACGGAGAACACGGAAATTCACGGATTTTTGAAAAATCCCCTTCCGTGTCTTCCGTGGCTACACGTTAAAAACCCCTATACCGCTGATGATTATGGATATTATCGAAATGTTCCGAACCCGTCGGCTTGCCTATTGGCAAAGCATACGGATCAATTTCATCACCCGGCTCCCATTTACCGTCTCCTTCGTTGATTCCGTACACACCATCGGGACCGGCGGAATAAATGAGTGGATACAAAAACCAACCGATAATGTCTCCCTGCCCTTCCAGCAGGAATGGATGTTGCTCGCTTGCCCTTCTTGCAGCCTCTGCATTTCCCCAAGGAACGTTCTGTTGTAAATCGCTGTCGGTAAATGCCGGTGCCCAACGTAAAAATTGAATCGGTCTGCCCCACGCATCGACAAATTCCAGCAAGCCGTCGCCGTCAGTATCGGCAATTTCGCTTCCGTGAAATGCTTCCAATGCTTCGGGATTCAAGTTTTGAATAATCAAAAAAAGCAGTGCCGAACGGCTGGGCGTTGTTCCCGCTGGTTTCGTATTTTGATAGTATTTCAACAGCGGCGATTTGTCAAGGGCATCATAATTCTTACCATTGAGTTTGATTGCGGCTGGGTCTGCCGATACTTCCGCCCAGCATTGCGGCATTTCCATTCGCATGGTATCCCGGAGGTAATGCAACACAATTCTCAGCTGCGTTTCTTTATCGAGATTCTTCGTTGTGTCATCGTTGGCGACTTTGTTTTTGAAGACGAGAAATTTATCCTCATACGTTTCAAAAATTTGCTGCATTGCCACGTCAATTTTTTGGACGGTGGTACGCGTTTTCGCAATTTTGGAGGAGACCGACACTTTGTTGACCGCAAAGAGTGTCAGTGCCGCCAAGATGGCAATGACGCTCACGACGACGAGCATCTCGACCAGCGTAAACGCTCGCCGACTCGCCGAAATCCGTAATTGCTCATAATTGCGTTTCATTGGTTTTGATGGTATCAATAAAGTGAGGTTTTCGTGTATTCGGCAGAACTCACCCGGTGGCTTGTACCGCCGCCCCTTTGGAGGCTTTGTATAACTCTAATTGCACACTGACGAATTGGTCGTACTCCTCCTGGGGAATACGGTCTTCTTCGCGTCCGCTCAACAGTGCCATTTGCCAGTCTCTTGGAAGTGCCGCTTTTATACGTCTTCGCAATTCTAACAATTCTTCTTTTGGCAGTGTTGCGATTTTTTCTTGCAATGGTGTTGTCACGTATCACTCCTCCTCCCAAAAATGGGGGTTAAATTCGGGGTTGTTATCCCAACGCAAAGAAACAATCGTTTGCGTGTCTGTCAATGTTGATGGTTTGTATTTTGTGATGTGTTTTTCAAATACCATGTATTCGTCATAGTAATATTCGAGAGCCTGCTCTCGGCTATACGTGACAGCCCTTTCGTTGGTGTCCGGCAGGACAACTTCGTACAAAACGATGATTTGTGTTTCCATGTTGTCCTTTTATTTTACGGTAAAATACTCTTCAATTCTTTGTTGTCCGAAAAATTGGTAAGGTTGTCCAAGTCATCCGCACCGATGTTCGCTCCCGATTTGATAATTCGTAACGGTGCAACCGTCGGATTCCCCGGTGCCGGTTCCCCGAATTTGCCATCCAATCCAGGATGGATCAACTGGTACGTCGTTGGGTTTTTCCATTTGGTCACTCCTCCGTTTTCGTCTTCCGCATAAGGAACGCAAAAACCCAAATCGGCATAGCGAAAATCGAATTGCTTGACTTGCCCTGACTTTGCGTGATTCTCATCTGTAATCATGTAGGCTCTATGACCGCCGCTTGACAATCCCCGGAAATAGACAATCGGCACGAAAACGTCCCGGATTTCGTTGCCGATGATCGGTACGAAGCAACTGTCGAAATTCACAATGCGAACATTTTTACCCAATTCCAAATCGCCGAAGTTTTTGTTGTCAAACGCTACTGGGACACTAGGAATAAACGGATTTTCGGGATCGGCAAAGAAACCTGAAAATTTGCCGTCGGAATTCGGAAATCCGCCGAGCCAAAGTGCTAATGCTCCGACCTGCGAGTTGGCTTGCGTAAAGTCCACGCCGTTCCCGTAGGCGGTACTAATGGCAGTTCTGATAAAGTCCGCATCATTCACACCGGACAATACCAATCGGGGCCAGCGTTTTTTGACGTGCCGGACGAGTGCTTCGTCATCGAACATATCGGGAGGATATTCTCCGAACTCGGCTTTGTAGTGTTCGAGAGCCATGGCGACTTGACTCATTTCCATCGTGATTCGTCCACGTTTGGCAGCACTCATTGCTCCTGCCACCGCCAGTGTAACCAACGCTGCCAGTATGCTGATAATGACAACAACTGTCAAAACTTCGACCAGTGTAAAAGCACGTCTCGTATTCATCGTTCTTCTCCCATTGAGCCGGTACTCCAGCAACTCCCCTTATTGTACCATGAAAAGCCGAATTTGGAACCTAAAAAATTGCCAAAATTCGGATATTTCCGGTTTTATCGGAGGAAACTGCATTACGTGCCGGACGGAGCGACTTCGACCGTCGTGGAAGAAACGATGCCAACCACGACAATCGGAGTGGTCGTTTTCAGTTCTTCGCCTGCCGTCACTGCCTCGTATTCGACCGTGCGCTCTTGCTGACAGATCAGCACTTTTCCGATGCCAGACTTTGCCGCAGGAATCCGAACATACACGCTACCGGTCGAGCCGATCAACGTTTTTATAGAGAGCGAACCGTCGTCTTTCAATCGGGCTGCCGCCAGATAGAGATAATAGACGATATAGATGGCAGCCAAACCGGAAACGATGGCAATGAGTACGGAGACCGATTTGGACGTTCCGCCGGTCAATCCTGCTAAACCTCCCAATCCGAAAAAGGCAATGCCGGCAACGAGGGTGCGGAGCGACAGCATTTTGAAAATATCGGCGGGAGAAGAATGATCGGCGGTATCGCCGAAGTCGCTTTCGGTATCGGCACCTCCGCCGAAACCGAGCAGCATGAGAAACAGTTGCAGCAAAATGAGAGTCCCGCCGAAAACGGCGCAGAGAAAATAGACAAACATCAGTGTGCTGGTAATGAATTCAAAAAAGGACATTGACGGAGCGGTGTTCGGAGGACGATGTTCGATAGTCTATCCTTTCGTTCTTATTATTTCCAGTGGGGGAGCAGGCTGTCCGAGTGGGGGGCGGTGTACATCGCTTGACAATTTTGGTCCTGTCCGCTAGACTACACTTGTTGCGATTACTCTTTCCCTATATCACGACTATGCGATACTTCGTTTTTCTCCCCGCATTGGCACTATTGGTTATCGGTACGTTCAACATTACGGCGGCACAGGACACTGCCGTCCCCAAAGATGTGCAGGAACTCATCGACCGAATCAAAAGACTCAATGGGCAATACACATTGACTCCGGAAAATACTTTCAAAACAATCACATTCACCAATGGGAGCCAACTCACCGCTGAAATGATCGAACTCTTTGGCAAGCAGACGGATTTGGAAACGTTGCAAATTGCTAGTTATCGGGAACTTAACGATGCGGCGGTTGCCAAACTGACCAACTTGAAAAAATTGAAAATACTCGGTTTGACCAATAGTGTGATCTCCGATGCGGCAGTCAAGACGATTACGGAATCCTTTCCGAACCTGGTGAATCTCGACGTTTCCAGTAATGCACGGTTGACCGATGCCGCCGCGAAGGATATTGCTAAACTCGAAAAATTGGAAGTTCTCGGCTTGCTTCAGTGTAACATCAGCGAACTGGGCATTGCCTACATTGCCATACTTGAAAAATTGCGTGCATTGGACATTCGTGGATGCCAAATAGGAGACGGCGGATTGGAAGAATTGGCAGAAATTCCCACACTGCGAAGCCTGAAACACCGTAATACGACCGTTTCAGACGAAGGAATCAAAGCATTGATAGAGGCAAAAGCACTGGATAGTTTTCTCTTGCAAGATTTTGAAATCACCGGAAAATCAGGACAACATCTCCGCAAAATGGAAAAATTGACCAGTTTGGAAATTTTCCGATGCTCAAAATTCGATTCCTCCGGGGTGCTTGCATTGAAGGGAATGAAATTGAACCGCCTGACACTTCGCGGACTTCCCATCGATGATACGGCGATGGATGCGTTCAAAGAATTGCAGACGATCAAGCGACTCTACCTTCAGGAATTGCCATCGGTAACGGATGCCGGTGTCGCAAACATCGCCGTCCTGAAAGACTTGGAAACTCTGGACGTTTGGGAAGTGCCGATTACCGATAAATCGGTGGAGATCATCGCCAAGTTTGCCGCCATGAAAGAATTGCTGTTGCGGGGCACAAAAATTACTGACAAGGGATTGGAATTATTGCTCACGATGCCCAAGTTGGAAAAGGTAACGCTTACCGACAATGTCAACGTGACACCGGCAATGATCCAAAAACTTCGGGATGCGAAGAAGTTTGAGGTATTGCCCAAGCAAAATTAGAAAGTGTCACCACAAAGGACACGGAGGAATAACAAAACCATCATTCCCGTTCCCTACCTTTTGTCATACAACCGCTTGCCGTCCATTTCCGCACGACGCATTGCGTCCGAAAGTCCTTGCAAAAAATCATATTTTTCTGCACGTCCCACATCCGTCGGATCGACCGCTTGGAAATCACACGCTTCCCCACGCGGTTGCTTGTCCAGCCGTTCCACTCCGAGCCGCAAAAGAGCAAGCACCTTTTCACTATCCTTTGCCGATTCAAGAATCGGACTCACTTCCGGGCGAGTGAGCGAAATGTTCCAAAGCGGTTCCGCCCCCGCCAAGTCTCGAATCTGTTTCAACTCCGCATCGGTCAGCGGCGAACGACCGAATCGGTTATTCGGATACGCCGTATAATACGTCGGATAATACGGTGCGTTAATGTCAATCCACGTTATAATCCGATCAATCGACTCTGCATCGAGTTCCAATCCCTTCGCTTTGCGCTGTTCGTCAATTTCCGGTCGCGGATGTCCTTTGCGGATCACGTCGACGATTCGGCTTTTGTGCGAACCCCAAGTCAGCGGTTCGAGTTTTTGCACCGGACCGGCACCCACCGCACTGATGAGTCCCTTGCTCCACAGTTCGGTATAAGACTTGTTGAAAATC
>Ga0082212_10010529_pt1 | contig 11821 bp, 13 predicted proteins | sample TergutNt197P3_FD_71548 | JGI IMG/M metagenome (GOLD analysis project Ga0082212, IMG submission 71548) | Neocapritermes taracua P3 segment gut microbial communities from Petit-Saut dam, French Guiana - Nt197 P3 | ecosystem: Host-associated > Arthropoda: Insects > Digestive system > Gut ... | reverse complement strand
CGGATACAAAAGCCGCAATTGTTGGTACACCTGTTTGTTAAATTTATATATATATTATTTTTTACTTTATATACACAAGTGTCCATTAATTAGCCCCGATTTTTTTGAAAACGTCTAAGGTGTTTTTGTAAATTATACCATTTAGCATATTTTCGCTGATTTTTAAAATTGCCGCCATTTTCTTTACTACAAATTCCACATAATTCGGATAGTTTAATTCTCCGCGTTTTTCTTGCGGCGTTAAGTACGGGCAATCGGTTTCCGATAAAATTTTATCGAGCGGCGTGTTTTGTACGGCTAAGACCGGAACTTTTGCGCCCGCATAAGTTATCGGTCCCGCAAAAGAAATTTTAAAACCTAAATTAGTGTAAAATTTTACAAGTTCCGCGCTTTCGCTGTAGCAGTGCATAACTCCGCCGTTATTCAATAGATGCTTATTTTTAACTAAAATGTTGTTTAAATACTCCGTGCAATCACGCGAATGAATAATTACGGGTAAGCTTAAAAAATCCGCTAACTCCATCTGTTTTATAAAAGCGTTTTCCTGCTCTGTTTTACTAAAACCCGGATAATGAAAATCAAGCCCAATCTCGCCTATCGCCACAACCTTTTTGTTGTTGGATAATTCCTTAAATTCGTCTAAAATTTTTGTCGTTAATGTTTTACAATCGTGCGGATGCACGCCCAAAGCACAATAAATATTATCGTGCTTTTTTGCTATTTCTAAGCCCTTAACAGACGATTGATAATCGTATCCCACACATATCGCAAGTTTAATATTATTTAAATTTTTAATTATCTCATCGGCATTTTTATACCGGTTATCGGTTAAATGACAATGTGTGTCTATATAATTCATCAGACCTCTTTAAAAACCTATTTTCAATCAATTTTTAGCAGATTTTTGAGTTAAAAATCGACTAAAAGCACAGTCCGATAGCACCGCTATTGGCGAGCATTTTAGGTGGTTTTTAACCGAAAAGATGCAAAAAGTGATGAAAAGTAAATGTTGTTGGTTTTCTATAATATTTTTCTTTAACGTATAGGTTGCGAAAGAGGTCTACTATCTTACGGTACTTCCGCTTGCAATACTTTTTTCGGGCGAAACTATCGATAAGTTTCCTTCTTCGTCCTCAGCGCATAAAATCATTCCCTGACTCTCTATTCCGCGAAGCACAGCGGGTTTTAAATTATAAACCAAAACGACAGTTTTGTCAATGAGTTCTTTTTCTTTATAATACTTTGCTATGCCGCTTACAACCTGCCTTTCTTCATTTTTAATCTTTAGCGTTAATTTTAAAAGCTTGTCGGAGTTTTCTACTTTTTCACAATTCAAAACCTTTGCGGTTTTAAGTTTAACCTTAGAAAAATCCTCTATGTCAATTAAGGTTACTGCGTTTTCTTTTTTTGTTTCTTGCTCTTTTGAGCTTTGCGCCGCTATCTTTTCCAATTCCTTTTTCTCCTTCTCCATGTTTAACCTCGGAAAAATAATGTCTCCGTTTAAAACAGGCACTCCGTCCTTTAGTCCTGAAAATTCCAATTTGTCGAAGTTTTTTATAACTTCCTGACCCAATTGTTCAAGCATTGTTTTGCCGCTTTTTACAAGTACGGGCGTCAGCAATGATATGCAGACACGCAAAACAGCCGCAAGATTATATAACACCGTCGAAAGCTTGTCCATATTTTTTTCTTTAAATAAAATCCACGGCATGGTTAAGTCAATATATTTATTGGCCGCAAATATTACTTTTAAAATTTCGTCTAACGCCGCCGGAACGTTTAGTTCGTCCATTTTTTCGCTATATTTTTTTTGTAATTCCTTCGCTGCGTTTATCAAATTCAAATCCGTCTCGTTCAAAACATTTTGCTTTGGAATTACGCCTTTAAAATATTGCTTTATCATGGCGATTGTTCTTGAATGTAAGTTTCCAAGCGAATTAGCGAGATCGGTATTTATCGTACTAATTAATGTTTCGTTGGTATACGGCGCATCTCCTAAAAACGGCCCGCACTTTGCTAAAACATATCTTACTGCGTCCGAACCGTACCTTTCGCACAATACAAATGGGTCTACAACGTCTTTTTTAACGGCGTCTGACTTACTCTTACTTAATTTGTCCCCACCCATCAAAAGCCAGCCATGCCCGTAAACTTTCTTAGGCAACGGAATTTCTAACGCCATTAAAATAGCGGGCCAGATAATTGAATGAAATCTTACTATTTCCTTAGCCATTAAGTGAACGTCCGCCGGCCAGAATTCGTCAAACAGTTTTTGATTGTCGCTGCCGTACCCTAACGCCGTAATATAATTAGTCAAAGCGTCAAGCCAAACATATACTATATGCTTATTATCAAACGGAACCTTAATACCCCAAAAAAAAGACGTCCTTGAAACCGCTAAATCGCGAAGTTCGGATTTTAAAAAATTGTTCATCATTTCGTTGACTCTGAATTTTGGCAGCAAAAAAACCGGATTATCCTCAAAATACTTTATTAAGCGGTCCTGATATTTTGACAGCTTAAAAAAATAGCTTTCCTCTTTGGCCTTTTCAACCAATCGGCCGCAATCGGGACACTTTCCGTCTTTTGCCTGCGTTTCCGTCCAAAAGGATTCGCACGGGACGCAGTACCTTCCTTCGTATGTTGATTTATATATATCGCCTTTTTCGTATAGCTTTGTAAAAATTTTTTGAACGGCCGTTTGATGATATTCTTCGGTTGTGCGGATAAACTTGTCGTTAGATATATCCATCACTTTCCACAGATTTTTCAAGTCCGCCACAATTTTATCCACAAACTGTTTAGGCGTTACGCCGGCGTTTTTTGCGTTATTCTCTATTTTACTGCCATGCTCGTCGGTTCCCGTAAGAAAAAAAACTTTGAATCCTTTTAGCCGTTTATATCTTGCTATGCAGTCGGCTAAAACCGTGGTATAGGCGCTTCCTAAGTGCCATTTGCCGGACGGGAAATATATAGGCGTTGTAATGTAAAATGTTTTCATTTTATTAAAACTCCGAAACTTAAATTCAAGTTGAAAAATCTTTTATTAATTATAACACTAAAAATATTTATCTCAAAATATTTTAGGCTTTAACTTTTGGGACAAACATACAATATAAGTATGAACATTGTCTTTTTAGCAATAATTTTAGTTTCTTTAATACTTCTTTTAATAAACGACCCTTCATTGCTGATTCCGGCGCTTACAAACTCTTCTACAAACGCCGTGGAATTTACCTTAAAACTCTTGGCCATTTACGCAATTTGGATGGGCATATTAAAACTTTGCGATAAAACCGGAGTGTCTTCTGGCCTTGCGAAATTATTAAGGCCGATTATTAAGTTTTTGTTCGGCGATATAAAAGATGAAACGGTGCGGCTTTTGTCAATAAATATGAGCGCAAATATTTTGGGTATGGGCAACGCCGCGACGCCCGCGGCAATTTCCGCAATAGAAACGATGGACGAGGGAAAAACCGTAGCAAGCTACGCTATGATTATGCTCGTGGTAATTAACGCGACATCACTGCAATTATTGCCGACTTCGGTAATTTCCTTGCGACAAGCCTACGGAAGCGTAAACGCCGCCGATATAATTTTGCCGTCCATTTTATCATCATTATGCTCCACTATTTTCGGAGTGGTATGCGTTATGCTGCTTTATCGAAAAAGCATGAAAAAGTTAAAGGCGCAAAGAGAGCGCGTTTTAGAGTATAAGTCCGAAAGTCAGGGAAGTAAAATTAAACTAAAAACTAAAAGGTAAAAACTAAAAACTGTGGTATTTTAATTTAATTGAAAAAAATGTTATCCAAAGTTTTTAGTTTTTAGTTTTTAGTTTTTAGTTTTAGTTTCCTAACGGGAGAAATAAATCTTTGGAAATAAACCTTTACATACTGCCGGTACTACTACTCGCGCTTTTTATTTACGCTCTAATAAAAAAAGTGCCGGCATACGACACTTTTATTAAAGGCGCGCAAGAAGCGCTTTTAATGTGCTTTAAAATTTTTCCGTTTATGGTGGCAATTTTTTTAGCGGTTTACTTATTTAGGGTAAGCGGAATGGCCAAGCTTTTTTCCGCCGCATTGTCTCCCGTGTTTAACATTATCGGTATCCCAAAAGAATTAACGGAACTTATGCTTATAAGGCCGCTCTCGGGAAGCGCAAGCCTGACGCTACTCGGTGAAATTTTTGAAAACCATGGACCGGATTCCTATGTCGGAAGATGCGCAAGCGTAATTATGGGCTCTAGTGAGACTATATTTTATGTCGCGGCAATTTACTTTTCTAACACAAAAATAAAATCCTTACGCCTTGCTATTCCCATTTGCATTTTAGCCACTCTATTTTCTTCGGTTGTGGCGTGTTTGTTAGTAAGAGTGATGTAAATTCTATAATTTTTCTATTTTTTTAGGTAACACAGTTTGACAGAACTTTTTTTAAATTAACACAGCGGGACATTATTAAACAAAACGCCATTAATCTTAGCTTTTGCGATATGCTCGGTTTTTTTCTTTAATTCGCACTCCCATATACGCACTACTTGCCAACCCCTTGATTCCAGGTATTCATTTATGGCAATATCTCTTACCTTATTTGCCATAATTTTTTTATCCCAAAAGTCTTTATTATCAGCGGGTGTAACATTACGGCAATCGTGTCCGTGCCAAAAACAACCGTCTGCGAATATGGCAATTTTGCCTTTCAAAAAAACGAAGTCAGGTTTCCCTTTAATTTTATAGTGCCGTCGCCAACCTGCTATTTTTAATTCTTTAAATAGTTTAATTAAGCGAAACTCGGTGGTTTTATTTTCTTTACCACGAATTGCACTCATAACTTCGGAACGCTTTTGTCTATTAAAAATGTCGCTCATATAAGCACCTCTGCTATTCTTTCCGCTAGTATTTTAATTACGGGAACACATACGGTATTTCCTGCTTGCTTATACGCAGTATTCAATGAAACGCCTTGCCCAAAATTAAATTCCACTGGGAAACCTTGTAATAGAAGGCATTCTTGCGGAGTAAGTTTGCGTATGCCAAAATTGTCTTTAAGCACGGGAACTCTATCTGCAAAGGTTCCCATATTTGCTTTTAGCGTGGATGCTATATAATATTTTTTGTGAGAAACACCATGATCGGTAATAAGATAGAGTGCGTCCGTTTCGGTTACGACTTGGTATAATTCGTTGTAGTAAAAGTTGCTTTTATCATAGTAGTAACAATCACTGTGCTTTATAGTTCGATCAATAATATTATTTATATTAACCGTAAGGTCTTGCGAATCGGGAAATTCAAAGCGAACACATTTTTCATAATCAAGAAATGCCACGATGAAAATTCTTTCACGTTTTTGAGGAATATTTCCATGAGTTGCTGCATTTAATATACGATACTTAACGCAATAACCAAATTGTGCTAATGTTGTATATATAACTAAAAAAGTCTTCCCGTCATCATGCGCCATAAGGTTTGCAACATTTTCAAGTAATACGACTTGTGGACGTTTAACATCTATAACCCTTGCTATTTCAAAAAATAAATTACCACGAGGGTCTTTAAAGCCAAGTTGCTTTCCTCTAACGGAAAAAGGTTGACAAGGAAATCCTGCCGTTAGAACATCAAATTCCGGAATAGAATTTACTTCAATATTTCTAATATCATCCTCAATTATGTACGAACCATCAAAGTTACGTTTATATGTTTTAACTGCATCGGCATCTATATCGTTTGCCCATGCTATTTCAAAACCTGCTTGTTTAAAACCTAAACAAATACCGCCTATTCCCGAAAACATGCTCGCAACTTTCACGCACACCTCGAAACTAAATGAATCTTATTTGAAAATTTAAATCAAAGTAATATCGATCGTTTTCTTGATAAACATGTGCATAATTGCAACGCCTGCTCGAAGCAGCAGGTCGATCTATTTTTGTACTATTAAACAAAAATGATTTGAACGATTCTATATCACGTGTATGGTATGCCAAAACCTCACCATCATCTTTTGCAATAATGTACCCTCCATTAACTACCGCAGTCCCATTCCATGGTGTAGCGGGCGTCATTCCTGCAAATGAAACATATAAGAATTCTTTAATAAGTCTACAATAAAGGGCTTCCGGATTACGACTATTTAAAGGGTTTTCGGTTATTAACCAAGCTACGATGTCTGAAACTTTATTACAGTTATTAAAATAATGAACTTTAAGAAAATACGGCAATGTCTCAATCAATTCACGACCGTTAGCCAGTCTCAAATTTTCTTCAAAGACAGAGTAATCGTATCTTAGCGTTTTATTAAAATGTGAGAAAGTAAAGTCTATATTGTTATCTTTTATATACTTTATCCTTGCTTCCTTATCTTTCCCTCCATCGTTTGTTAAAAGGGAATTTATTTCATTCATTTGTATGCTTGTTAAGTTGACAAGTTCAAATGCAATAGACGAAGCCTTAGATGCATTGAATAAAGTTGATGCGTGCTTATATTTGGACTTAATTGAAAATCCTGCTATATATGTTAATGCCCGTTCGCGTATTTGCATTATAATATCATTTTTCCCCCCAAATCCGTCATAATAACCGCGACTTGGTGATTTATGTTTTAATACTAATGCCCTTTCTCTGAATTCATTTGTCTCGGACAAAACATCAAAACTACGTCCCTCGGAAGTACATATAGTTTGTAAAAGAATTTCGGCGTTTCTTAAAAATTCTTCAGCAGGAATTGAGACTATCGTTTCATTCCCTAACTTAATCTCAACTATAGTGCCAGTATTATACTCTATTAAACAGTTCCTCACTTCTTCACGAATGATTTTAATTATATCGAGATATGAATCCGGATTTCTATTTAATGTCTCATCTGCAGCATAAATTCTACCTTCACCAAGTAGTTTGAACAAAACATATAGTTCTGCCCATTCTCCTCTATTAGCCATTTACAAGTACCTCTTTTACTTTTTTTGCAATCGCCTCAATTACCGAAACTGTTACGCTATTACCAAATTGCTTATATAAATGAACATCTGCCATTTCAATTCTAAAATTATCTGGGAATCCTTGCAAACGTGCCCATTCTCTTGGCGTTAATTTCCGAATACCTTCAGTATTAACTTTACCTTTAATGTGCGTTACGGGAGTAAGATTTGTTTGACGTTTATCAATGATTAAATTTCGTTCGCGTCCCATACCCCCGCAAACTACCGCACCTGCAATATCGTCCCATTCCCTAATCTGATAACCAAATCCATTGCCTTTCGATTCGTGACGAGCTTTATGTCGTCTTAACGTTTCAACATATACATCACTTAAATAATACCTGGCAGAAACGGGCTTGTTTTCAATTATATCTTTAATTCTCTTTAATGTGTCCGTTGGTTTTGGAAACTCAAAACTCGATGAATCTATATCTTCGCGAAAAGCAACTATGTATATTCTTTCTCTGTTTTGGGGAACACCAAAGTCTTTACTATTTAAAACCTTTTCATAAACAGTATAACCTAACTCTTTTAAAGTTCCCGTAATAATATTGAATGTGCGTCCACCATCATGTATAGTTAGTCCTTTTACATTTTCACAAAATATAACTTTGGGTCTATGGGTTTGGCAAATACGAGCAACATCAAAAAACAAAGTTCCTCTGGACATTCCTTTGTAATTATCTTGAAAGCCTTTACGTTGCCCTGCAAGACTAAATGCTTGACAAGGAAATCCAGCAAGACAAATATCAAAAGCGGGGATTTTATCCTCGCTTATTTTTGTTATATCGCCCGAAATATGTTTTTCGCCGAAATTTAATTTGTATGTTTTTTGGGCATATTCATCCCATTCGCTTATAAAGACGGTTTCGATTTCGTCCTTGAAAGCGCAATCAAAACCAAGTCTTATGCCCCCGATGCCAGCAAACAAATCAATAGACCTGTACTTACCCATGGGCGTTTCTCCTTTTTCGTATAGATAAAAATTCGCTATCCATTGATATAATATATGTTGTCAAAATCGAAGTAAAACTCAAAGAAAACTAATGATCATCTATAACTAATAGTATATACTATTCTTTAAAAAAAGACAAGCTAGTAAGCTTGCCTTTAAAATATAAATTTCTATCTGGTTATTATAAAACCAAGTTGTTCAAAACCTTTAACCCGCTCTTGCCGCCTAAAACGCTTTCGATTAAAACCAAGTGCGGCGGCTTATGTTTTGCTTGTACTAATTGCATCGTTTTTGGCTGTAAATTGTATTTCAACAAAGTTTCTATTAATTCAGCCGTTCTGTCGGAAGGGAAAATAATGTAAAACCTTTTTCCAAAATCTAAGTTTTTTGTTACCGCTTTAAATAAATCATTTAAGTTTACATCGTGTCTTGCAAAAGCCTTATTAGGATTTTCGTTTTTAAAAGCGAAATCCTTGGTTTTAAAATACGGCGGATTACAAACTATAACTTGCGCCTTTTCTAAATTTTGCTTATGCGCGTTTAAAATATCACAATTTATTATTTTAACTTTATCTTCAAGTTTATTGTACCGCGCGCTTTTTACGGCAAGGTTATATAAATCCGAATCTATCTCAATTCCGTAAATTTTCTTCGGACTGTATTTAGCGTAGAGTAAAATAGAAATGACGCCGCAGCCGCAGCCGAAATCGTATACTATTTCGTTTCTTTTTACCTTTGCAAAATTACTTAATACTACGGCGTCCGACGTAAAACAGTATTTTGTTTTGTCCTGAATTACGTACAAATTATTAATCTGTAAATCGTCAAGGCGCTCATTTTCGTTTAAAAAGAACTCTTCCATTTTTCCAGCCTTATCTTTACTAAGTAAAAGAGGACGGCATTGCCGTCCTCTTTATGTATTACTGATTAGCCCTCGTCATGAATTGCATTTACGGGACAAATATCCGCACACGCACCGCAGGAAATACATACGGCAGCGTCAATATTGTATTGCGTGTCTCCTTCCAAGATACAGGTTACCGGACATTGATCCGCGCACGCGCCGCAGGAAATACACTCATCATTAATCTTATAAGCCATTTTAAACCTCCACTTTTTTTGGGTATCTTTCTATACCATCAAATAGTTTATAACTATAAACTATGTTTTTTTAACCATATATATATTATACCACAAACATCAAGAACTGTAAACATTTGTAAAGTAAAATTTCAATTTTAATCAAGAAGCCCCTTAATGTCAGCCGGAACTTCTTCTTTATCTAAATCCTCTTCCATTGTGGCGGTTGCCTTTATTTCACTTAAAGGATATTCGGATATTTCAACCGAGCCGTCCTCTTTTTCAAAGCGAACCCTGACTAAATATTTCAAAAGGTTATTGGAAATAACAACGCCTTTGCCGACCGAAGTAGTTACATCCGAGCCTATTTTAGGCATCTTTTTTAATGTTTCGCTGTAATGATTGTTTTCGTACTCAAGACAGCACATCAGTCGTCCGCAAAGTCCGCTTATTTTTGTAGGGTTAAGCGACAGGCACTGTGTCTTTGCCATTTTTATTGAAACATGTTTAAAATCCGGTAAAAACGCCGAGCAGCAGCACGGCCGCCCGCATGGCGCGATTCCGCCTAAAACTTTTGCGCGGTCCCTAATTCCTATCTGACGAAGTTCGATTCTTATTTTAAAGACCGAGGCTAAATCCTTAACAAGGTCTCTAAAATCTATTCTTCCTTCCGCCGTGAAATAAAAAATTATTTTTGAGTTATCAAAAGTATATTCGCAGTCGCAAAGTTTCATGTCTAATTTATGCTTAGCTATTTTTTCCTGAGCAAGATTTAAAGCTTCTTCCTTTTTGGCGATATTTTTTTGAACCTTATTTTCGTCGTCCTTTGTCGCTTTTCTAATAACCGGCTTTAAAGGCTCTACAACTTCGTCCTCTCTTACTTCCTTAGAGGCGATTGCCACTTTGCCGTATTCTATTCCCCTTGCGGTTTCTACAATTACGCCGTCATCTATATTAAATTCTATATTCTGCGGTGAAAAATAATAAATTTTCCCGACCGGCCTGAATTTTATACCGACTATTTTTACCATTTATCTATCTCCTGTTTAAGGCATCCCTTTCTTTAAGAATTTCTATGCTAAGTATATCAAATGTTATGGTAATATTGCAATTAAATTTCAAATTAAAGTTTAATTCGTTTATTTTGTCAATTAGTTTTATAAGTCCCTTTAAACTATAAAACTTAGAAATCTTTTCTAAATTTGAAATTTGATTTTTTTGATTCACTAAGTTTTCAGCGCCGTTTTGTATATATACAGCATCCATAATAATTAACTGCAATATAGAAAAAATATCACTTATATTATCGGAAAACTTAGAAAATTTATTAGTATATTTAATTTGGTTTTTTGAGTTCAGATTTAACAAAAGGTCATAACAAAAATTAAAAACCTCTAAAAACCCTTTATCTTCTAATATTTCCTTGGCCCTGTCAATATTCCCAAAAGAAAATTCCGCAGCGGTACAAATTTCGCCGTTATTTCCTTTTTGTTTTAAGATGTCTAAAATTTCTTCCTTTTTGAAATTTGGGATTTCTAATAACTTTGCCCTTGATAACACGGTGTTTAAAAGACCGGCCTTGTTTTGGCAGAACAAAAAAATGTGTGTGTTTTTAGGCGGCTCTTCCAAAATCTTTAAAAGTTTATTTTGAACGACAGAACTCATTTCCTCCGCTTTATTTAAAACAAAAACTTTAAAGTCCTTCTCTTGGGGCTTTAGATAGATTTCTTCCAAAAAATCCGAAGTTTGTTCGACATTAATTTTTGCAACCCTTTCCGGGTATATTCTGATATCGGGGTGGATATTTTGTAAAGCTCTTCTGCAATCGGAACATTCTAAGCACGGCTCGGATTCTTTGCAAAACATTGCGCATAAAATATACTTTTGTAAATCTGATAAAACCGTCAGACTTTGCGAATAAAAAATATAACAATGGCTTAAAATGTTTTTATCCTTTTCATTTTTAAAAACCTTATAGGCCAAGGTTTTTTTAATAAACTCAAAATCTATCATTTGATTACGCCTTTTAGCTTCAGCAAGTCTATAATTTTAGCGTGCGTCTCCATTATTTCGCCGTACGCGTTAATTGCAATAAACCTCTCTTTGTTTTCGCGCTCCATTTGTTTATAGGCCGAATACACTTTTTCGTGAAAATCTAAGGACAGATTTTCAAGTCTGTCGCCGGTATCCTTGCCGCCCTTTCTTATAAACGCGTCTTTGGGTTTTAAGTCTAAAAAAATCGTAAGGCCCGGAAACACATCAATTAAGTTGGCCAATTTGTCTATATACTCTTTCCCTAAACCCTTGCCGGCGCCTTGATACGCGTACGTAGAGTCTATGTACCTGTCGCATATTGTTAGCTTGTTGTCTTTTAAGGCGGGAACTATAATGTCGTTTAAAAGCTGTGTTCTTGCCGCAAAATAGAGCATGGTTTCACACTCGTCGCACATTTTGGTGTTTTTTGCGTCCAAAATGACTTTGCGGATTTGCTCGGAAATCTCGGTGCCGCCGGGTTCTCTGGTAACTACGCTAACAATATTTTGTTTGTCTAAATATTCTTTTAAAAGTCTTATCTGAACGCTTTTCCCAACGCCCTCGCAGCCTTCAAAGGTTATGAAGTTTTTGTAAGTCGGCATTTTTAAAGACCTCCTTTCGCAGAATATTACTTGCTATTTAATTCCCTTATGAGAAGGAACGCAAAACAAACTTTTTTTGTTTTGCGAATTTTAGCGTTTGACTTATAGATTTTCCATAACCAAGAAATTGTCGTCAAAATTTTTTGCAAGTTTGACGGCGATGACGCGGATTCC
>Ga0082212_10010528_pt1 | contig 11822 bp, 7 predicted proteins | sample TergutNt197P3_FD_71548 | JGI IMG/M metagenome (GOLD analysis project Ga0082212, IMG submission 71548) | Neocapritermes taracua P3 segment gut microbial communities from Petit-Saut dam, French Guiana - Nt197 P3 | ecosystem: Host-associated > Arthropoda: Insects > Digestive system > Gut ... | reverse complement strand
AAAAGACAAAACCATATCCGAATACTCAAAGACTATTTTACACAAATGCCGCGAAAGCGGATTTTTAATAGCGTTCGCTACTGCCAGGCCTGAACGGGCGACCATACAATGGCAGATAGACCGTTCTTCATGCTACATCGTAGCCAACAACGGCGCTACAATTGCTCATGCAGGAAAAGAGATTAAAAATATTCCTATATCCGAAAATACGAAGCAAAGTATTATCAAACGGATTATCGAGGACAAGAATATAACAGGTTTATGTGTTGAAACCGGCAATCTGCTTTACACCAATGATACCAGTTTTTCAACATGGGGCGCAACTTATACAGAAGATACGGGCTGGAATCCTGTTTACAACGAATTCCTTGCCCCCGTCACGGAAAGCATTTGCAAATTATCGGTTGAGTGCGCCAATTCAATGATAATTTTGGATATTTTACGAAATTATCCCGACTTGCGTGTTTTTCCAAACAACGGCGAGCATTGGCATCAGATCACTCATAAATCCGCCTCAAAATTTAATGCGATTGCATACCTTTCAAAGATAACTGATATAGAGCCGCAGGACATAATAGCTTTTGGCGACGATTTCAACGATGTAGAAATGCTTGGAAAATGCGGCATCGGCGTTGCCGTTGAAAACGCTGTCGCTGACGCAAAAGAAGCGGCTGACTATATTTGCGGCTCATGCGACGATGATGGCGTAGCGAAATTCATTGAAAAAAATTTATTGCCCGCAACGGAGTAAAAATATGAACATACTTGGCATATCTGGAACGCCACGCAAAGGCGGAAATTCTGAAATACTGTTAGACGCTGCGTTAGAGCCTTTTGTTGAAGCGAAGTGGGATGTAACAAAGATTTTGCTTTCAGAAAAAAGAATCGAACCGTGTGTAGGTTGCGATACCTGCGTTGAGCAAAAAACTTGCTGTATTAACGATGATATGGCTGAAATATATCGTGCTTACGAAAAATGTGACGCGATTATAATTTCCGCACCCGCATACTGGAGAAACGTGCCTGCTCAACTCAAAGCGGTTATTGACCGAACATATGGGAATAAAAACGGCTCGCTTAAAGGAAAGTTAGGCGGAGCCATTGCAGTTGGCAGGGGGCAAGGCGGAGGACAAGCTATAGTAATAAACGCAATTTACAACTTTTATCTTTCAAGCGGCGCTTTATGCGTGCCTGCTGAAACAAACGGCGTTACTGCCGTTGCCGACAAGCCCGGTGATATTTTAAGTCAACCGCGCAGATTGGAACAGGCGAGAATATTAGGCAGAAATATTATGAGCTATGCCAGAATGTAGATTATATCGGATTTTCGTTTCAGCATATTGTTTCGTGTTTCCCAGAGAAAAACGTCAATTCCGTCATAATATACGATAATTTATCCGCTTTTTTTACTTCTATATAATCGCTTGCTTCTGCGTAATGGTAACTTGTCAAATGTTTTTTCTATACTCATCTATCGAGGCCCGATAAAATTATCGCCATTCATATGTATCATGTGCTCCGGTAAATCGGCGATCCAAACCTCTGTTTCCCATGCCAAAGATTCTGAAAACGACTTGAATGTTTTGAAATCCAAAAATGCGGTCACATAAATTTTCCCGGATACGACTTTTTTGGTCATTGCTTCAATTTCCGTAATTCGTTTTGCGTTCATCGGCCCGACGCTCGTAACCGCTTCGATAAAATAGAGCCAATTTTTATCCGAACGATAAAGAACCATGTCAGGCATTTTATCATGTAGCGTAATTGCGAAACCAAGTTGTTGTAGTTTTGCCGTGTTTTTATACAAGTCTTTTTCAGCTGTATCGCCCACATAAAGACATTCGGAATAAGGCGCAAAACGCGGAGCAAATTCTTCTAATATCAATTTTTGCAATTGGTTATGCTTCCCTGTAGAGAACGACATTTCTTCCCCATTTATTTGCACAGGCATTTTTGTCATTCTCTTTTTTGATGCATATATCTCCATCAGCGAGGGATGATTTTTAAAAAAATTTTCAAGTAAATTATTCCATTCATCGCTTCCATACTTTTTTACCATTTTCAAGAACTCGTCTGTTAGCCGATAACGGTAATTTGGAGAGTTCGTCGCTTTGCCATTATCTTCAATTATGGCGGCATTGCGAAAATGATGGATTGCTTGTTTGCGGAATGTTTCTCTGCTATTTTCAGCATATCTCACACCAAAGGACAAGTCAATAAATTGCATTATATCGTGAATCCGTATCCAATCATTTTTTGAAGATGCCCATTCAATTTGATTTGTAATCGAACCCATAGCAAGTAGAGCGTAACAGCAAATATCGCTCTGTTGCGCCGGGGGCATATTTAACGCTGATAATATCGCTTTCGCATCGTCCTTTTTAGGCATACACAACTTCCTCCAAAATTCTGTCGCAATATTCAGTGGAATAATCCCCATGCTCTATCAGCTTGCGTCCTAATCGTTCCAAATCATTGCGAGCGGGAATCGGAATCGTATTCATTTCTGTTGCGTTTACCTGCGTAGAACCATTCAAAATACGATAATATATGTCGTACAGAGTCGAATTCAAGACGATATAAAGACCGCAAACAAGTTCTTCGGTCATTTCCGAATTGTCTGTCGTATCAATAAAGTTGATTTTATTCTGTGTGCTGATTTTTTCATATTCAGGATAATTATTGGCAAAGTATACAGCACATTGCAATCGTCTGCGTTCTTCTTTAGCGGTGAATCTTTTAACGAAAAGATAATTTCGGTTTATTTGGACCATACCCGGCAGCTCATCGGACATATATTCGTTTTCTTTACCAATAGGAAAAACGACTCGTCCGTCTTTTATATGCTGAGAATAAAATAAAGGCACGATGTTATCGCCATTGCTATTACGGAGCAATTCCCTATTTCGGAAATCAACAGTTAAACCCGTTTTCATTTTTAAGCCCATTGATGGCATAGGCTTTTCAAAGGCATTTACTTTTTGCAAAACTTCAGCTTCTTCTTGCGAAGTGATTAAATAAACATACTGTTCCCTGCCAGAAACAACTATGCCATAAGGCATAATCAATTCTGTTTTCATGCTGAAATCTTTTGAATCTGTCGATGATGTAATTCGTACTGTTGACGGGGTTATATTTGTTTTTCGCAATTTCATAATCATAGTTTCCTGCAGCACATCTTCATTGTCAAAAACCTTTTTACGGCTTGCAAAAATATGTATATCCGTAATTTTTCCATGATGCAAAAGATAGTTACGGAAACGAGAAAAATATGCACCCGATGTCCAAGACCGTGGAATGATGTATACCATTTCGCCATTTTCACATAAATTAAATAAGCTCATGGAAGCAAAGAGGAAGTATATATTAGGCGCGCCATAACAGACTTCTGGCATAGAAACTGCTTCCGGTGCATCTTTCGCAAGTTTGAAGTACGGAGGATTTCCAATAACTATATCATATTTTTGTTGTGTTGCAGAGGCTGATAATGTTCCCGTGAAATCATCTGCTTGTGATAGTAGGTAATCGTCTGAAATTATTTCTGCCGTTAGTTTCACTCTTGCCAAACGCTTGATAAATTCAATATTTTCAATGAGTAGAGTAATAATGTCGCAATTCGTTTCATAACAGGTCAGTTCAATATTTTTAATGGCGGGGTGTGATTTGTCGATCACTTCAATAATGGCTGCCGAAAGTATGCCCGACCCCGCTCCCGGGTCAAGTATTTTGATAGTATCTTTATGAGGAATATCAAATAATTCAGCCATAAAACGGGCGGTTGCTTTAGACGTGAAGAATTGTCCAAGGGATTTTCGCATATCCTTTGGTTTGGACATTATGTAGTTATCCGTTTGTTGTGCAATATGATCTAACATATGTCCTCCAACGAAAAAATATAAATCAATTTGGTTTAATCAAAAAGCCCTGTGTAATCTTTGGTTGTCAAGCCGCGTTCAATTTTGGCCGGTATATCGTCCCCGATCTTGTTTTTTATTTCCGCCAAAAAATTGGCTGTCGTTTTGTCCTTTAATTCGGCGAGAATCTTCAACATCGTTATTATTGTCTCAATCCCATATTTGAGATAAATTTCATAAAACATCATGACCCCGCGGATATGCACGCCATCGGCGGGGCGTTTTGCGTCAGCTGATTTGATCACAGGGGTGTCTTTGTATTTTTCTTTCGCCCACGATAAATGACTCTCGAAAAACTCTTTATCGCCCAAAGACAAAATGTAGACTAACGCCGCCCATTCCGCCCCGGTTTCGCCCACCCAATCTTCCCAAGTTGCCGTATCGGCGCTAAAAAACCAGTTATGGCCGAGTTCATGCCCCAATAATGTAATCGTGCTTTGTTTGATTTTGTCTATATCGTCCGAAATATGAATTTTGTCAATCACTATGAGTTCTTTTCGAAAATATGCCCCGCCGCCCTTTTCAATGTCCAACGAAACGATATCAATTTTATCTATATCCTTTTTCCCGAAAACGGACGAGTAGTATTTCATGATTTCGTCGTAGTAATGCGTATAGTTTTCCGCATAAACTCTTTCCGCTTCGTTTAAGAAATAGAAATTAAAATTCCCTGTGCTGGCGACATGGTACCGCCCTTTTTTCAACGCGATGATATTTCCTGTGTCATGGTCTGTTTCGCCGTATATCCAAACCTTTTCCGACGGCTCGTATCGGGCGTTGACGATAAAATAATCTTCCATGTCCGCTATTTTGAATATGAAGTCAATTGGCGTCGATGCTTCGGAAATTGTCCAAGCGGAATACGCGCTCAATGCAATTCTTCGCTCCTCGATGATATTGCACCAGCCGGAAACGCGCCCATGGTATTCAATGGTCAATTCGCGCATCGGCGTTTTGCTTTTCACCTCGATTTCATTGCTTTTGTGCTGCCATTGGGGCTGCCATTCTTTTGCGATTTTCCATTCCATATCTGCGTCGGCTGAAATTTTTTCCAATGTCAACAGAGTGCTTATCGAAAAACGGAAATCCGTCAAAGGGGCATCAAATGAAACTATGCATCTCACGATAATCGCCTTTTCGCGATCTTCAAAATTTACAAATACCGTTGCGTTGCCTGGCATTATCTTTTTCGTGCCCATGTACATATATAACCCCTCACAGATCCAGTTTCTTCAACTGCTTCCGGTGCATCTTTCGCAAGTTTGAAGTATGGAGGATTTCCAATAACTATACAGTTCAATATTTTTAATCTTCGCTAACTGCCTTTGAGATTTTCGACCATGCGCACCGCGATGAGCAGAGCTTGTTCGCGCGTGGCCTGCGCGTAGCCTCGCGCCTCTTCGTCGCTCGTCGTGGCCTTCGGCATAAATTTCCCGCCGTCGCCCAAAATGATTTTGTTCGCCGCCATGAAGTACACGCTGTCCTTCGCCCAGTCCGATATGTCCCTGTCGTCCGCAAATGGCGCCGGCTTTTCGTATACAAGGGCAAACTGCCCGTCTGTCTGCATCGTCCACCCGGTAATCGAAACCCTCTTGAACACCCTCGTCAGCATCGTCGCCGCTTGCTCGCGGTTCAGCAGGGCATCCGGCTCGAACGTCGTCGCGCCCGTCCCCACCGTGATCCCCACGTTGTATGCCTTCAATACTTCAATGTCGCTGGTATCGGCAAAAGGATTATTGATAGAAGGTATTGCCGCCGCTCCGGACAGCGCTTCGTATACTTTCACGGACACCGCCGCGAACTCCGCCCGGGTGATCGGCTTTTTCATATCCGCGCCGCGCAAGCTTTCAGGGATCAACCCCAGTTCGTCCGCTTTTTGAAGTTCAAGCGTGGCCCATTCGGAAGCATCGGCCCAAGCGCCCGTGGCGGCAAATTTCGAAAAATCTATGTCGGGATTCCCTATCCCCGCCGAAAGTGGGACATTCGGGCTCCATTCCGTATCGGATGACAGCACAATTCCGAATTTGTAATTCTCCTTATATCCGTCTTTCGAAGCGCGGACGGCATTTAGCCCAGGTATAGCTTTGAAATTAAAACTGCCGTCGTTCGCCGCTTTTACGGTCGTGCTTGTCCCAAGCAATCTGACCGTTGCCCCCGGTTCGGTTGTGCCGTTGAAATTGCCCGTAAATAAGTTTTCGTTGTAGTTGACAAGCAATTTTGCGAAATCAACCGCATAGCCGTCGCCGATGCCGGTAACCTCATCAATTTCAATGACAAGTTTGCCGGAAGAAATATCGGAAAAAAAACCAGAAGGGATAACAGCCGAAACAATATAGGAAACTGGCCCGGTTTGGTCTACTTGGTTAAGCAACTCTGCTATAAAAGGAGCATCTTTCCCATTCAAGGTCACGACAAATTTGCTTCCCCAATTCAACGCCTGAAAATCGTCTATGCAGAGCTGGAGCAGGGCGCTTTTCACCGAAATGCCGGAAATGTCATAGTTCATCGTGATTGCCAGCGCGCCTTCGCCAAATGCTTTGTCTTGGTATCCGCCGTTTTTGTATGAATCAAAATAATTTGCGTAACCGTCCGCTGCTTCTCCGCTCCAATGGCTGCCGACGTAAATACGGTCTGTCCCTTCGGGATCGGTTTCATCCAAATCCCACGGGTAACCGTGCGAACGCTGGTTTTTCGCCGTAAACGGGTTATAACCGTTTTCAATGGCATTCGCGTCGTTCAAGGCGTCAATATCGCCCACGCGCACCATAAGTTCCGCTTCGTTTGTGTTGCGGATAGTTACATACTTTTCGTTCCAATCGCCGTTGTTGGCATCGCTCATTGCAAATGCCGCAAGCGGCGCAAGCGACAGGCATATAATAAACGCAAATGCAAACGATAATGCTTTTTTCATTTTTCAAATCTCCCTTTTTTGTTTATTTTTGTTTTGTTGGCAAAATTTACAGATCCAGTTTCTTCAACGAAAAATACGATATCAGCGAACAGACGAAACAAATCGCGCCCAGCAGCACAAACGCCGCTCCGAGCTCGAAATGCTCTTTTATGAGTCCAACGCCAAACGGCCCCAAAAACATCCCGAAGCCGTAGACCGCCTGAAAGATGCCCATCGCCGTCCCCCTGGCGTTTTCCGGTATTTTTTTTATGCTCAATCCCATCAGCAGCGGAAATGATATGCCCTTTCCGATGCCCGCCGCCGCTTGCGAAATGACCAAAAGCGGGTAATACGAAATAAAGGGGATCGATATCGTGGCCGCCCCGAGCGTGAGCATCCCGACAAAAACCAAATTGTGCTCTTTTATTCTGCCGATCAAAAACCTGCCGAGAAACAGCGCCCCGAAAGCGGTGGGGAGATATGATACCACCATAAGTATGCCGTTTTGAAATTCGCCTATTTTTAAAACTTCCTTCGCGTATGCCGGGGTGAAGCCGAATATCGTGCCGAAAGTTATCAGCTGCGAAATCATTCCGATGGCCGAAACGATCAGCAGGTTTTTATCGGACAATATTTTCGCGAGCTTGGGGCGGTCTTTTTTTTCGATTGGAGTTTTATTTTGGCTTTGCTTTAACTTTTCTTTGTCCTCATATATCGCAAAAGACAAAACGAAAGCCGCAAGCCCCACTGCAAGCGCGAGCGCGAACGCCGATTTGTCTTTCCATATAGTGAACCCCACCAGCAAAGAACCCGCTATTATCCCGCCGAGCTGCCCCGTGCCGCTGAAAAATTCAAGGGTCCCCACCGCCTTCACGGTTTTTTCCTTGTCGTGGTAGCTCGAATTGAGCACCATGAAACTGACCCAAGTCGAAGAAGCCACCCCCGCGCTCGCCCGCGCGAACAAAACGATGAAAACATTGTCGAAAAAAAACAGAACGAGCGCCGAAAGAGACGTAAAGGCGACGCCGATTATGATAAACAGCTTTCTCGTCCCCAATTTGTCGGACAGAACGCCGAACGGGATCCTCAAAAGCATCTGGGTCAGGCCGTAGGAGCCGATGACAAGCCCGATCATCGCCGGGGAAAAGGCGAGCGATTCCATATAAGGGGTAAAATTGGACTGATATGAATATATCGAAAACCACATCAAAAAAGCGGCCGCGAATATTATCTGGCTCCTGTATTTTTCGTTAAATCTCATATTGTTTAAAAACTTACCCTGCTTTCCTCAAAGGCGTCGATCTGCGATGTTATGACAGGCTTGATTTTAAAGGAGCATTCAAATTCTTTTTCGTCGAACCGGTATTTTTCGAACAGCTCCGGCCCGCACGAATTCGAGCCTATTCCGCTCTGTTTGTAGTCGATTGTGACGAAGGTCGATTTTGAGGGCTTGAGCTCGTAGTCGTGCTTCGCCGCATCGAGCATTTTGGGGCTGTAATGCTGCGCGTTGAATGTGAAGGTATTTTTTTCGGCTTCGCCGGATAGCGCGAACAAAAGGCCATGGCCAAAATAATTTGCCACGGTCGCCCAGCGCGTCCCGAAATGCGAGCTGTTTTCCTGCGGAAAAATGTAGGGCTCGAAATTGTCCGAGACATCGCCGCAAAACAGCCCCACTTTCGCCGCCCTGCGCTTGTCGATATACGATTCCATCGGGCCATAGCCGAAATACTGCATCTTTTCAAAGTTTTCGGGCATTTCGAGCATTATGCCAAATCTGGGCAAAAATGCGTCGATCTTGGCGCCGGTTTTGGCCTTTGCGTCAATTGCAAGCTCGCCGCCCGCGTATATGTTGTATAAAAGATCGAGATGCATTATCGGGGCGTTTGTATAAGCGCCCAAAGAAACCGAGGACTTTATCGAAATTTTGTAATCGTCGGCCGAAACGATTTCGCTCGAATAGTGTTTTTGCACGGCCTTGTCAAGCCCGAGGCTGCGCCATTTTCTCTGTATGTTCCTGTCGTTGTCGGTCGGGGCGCGCCACAGGTTGAATTCTATCGGACCTTTTATCATTTCCTTGCCGTTGTCGCAGACCGAGACGAATTTGCCGTAATATGCGTCGTATGTGTACACGCTCTCCCCCGCATATACCACAATGTATCTGCCATAGGAAAGCTCATGCCGCAGTTTTTTTGTTTTTTTGATCTCTTTTAAGATAAACTCATTCGCTTTGGGCGCCGCTATGCTGCCCAAGGCAAACTGCTCCATGCCGAGCTCGTGGCCGGCATTCCAATACGGCGTGTTTTTGTTTGAGCGGTACGACAGATTCAAAAAATATTCGCCGGGTTCCGTGAAATCTTCGAACGGTATGCCAAGTTCGAAAACCTTTTCCTCCTGCGGCAAAATATCGAGAGAGGAGATTTGGCCTTCATGGATCGCTTCCCCGTCGCGCTCCACGCAAAACAACAGATCTATATCGGAGGCATCCTTAAAATATCTCCAGCTTTTCAACGCCACTTTGTTGTGGTTGTTTTCGGGCAGCGCGGCGCGTATGGGCCTTATCACCTGCTTTAGCTCGAGCAACCCGGTATGCGGCCTTCTGTCCGGGTATACAAGCCCGTCCACGCAAAAATTGCCGTCGTTTGGAAAGTCCCCGAAATCGCCGCCGTAGGTGAATCTCGCGGGATTGCCTTTTTCATCGCGCAGCGCCACGCTGTGGTCGGTGAACTCCCAGACGCAGCCCCCGAAAAAATTGTCGTATTTGTAGATAAGCTCCCAATAGTCCTCAAGGCATCCCGGTCCGTTTCCCATCGCGTGGCTGTACTCGCACAAAAAGAAAGGCTGGGAGTAATCTTTGTCTTCGAGGTACTGCACGATCTGAGCGGGGTGCGGGTACATCCTGCTCTCTATGTCCACTGATTTTGTATGCTGCTTTTTGTTTTTTTCGTCTTTGTACGCGCCCTCGTAATGGATGAAGCGCGTATCGTCCCTGGATCGTATGTATTCGGCCATTTTGGCGTGGTTTCCCTCAGGGGAAAACGGGGTCTCGTTTCCAAGCGACCAGGCTATCACCGAGGGGCGGTTTTTGTCCCTTTCAAGCATCAGCCTGGCCCTGTCCACATATGCGTTTTCCCAGGCGGGGTCAAATGAAGGGAAGATTTTATCAGAAGTCCACATCCCGTGCCCTTCCAAGTCCGTTTCGTCGATCACATAAAAACCGAACCGGTCGCAAAGCTCATAAAAACGCGGGTCGTTTGGATAATGGGAAGTGCGCACGGCGTTGATATTGTGGCGCTTCATGATGCATAGATCCTCTAAAAAATGCTCATATGGAGTGGCGTGGCCCAAAATCGGGTGGGAATCGTGGCGGTTAACGCCCTTGATTTTCGCCTTTTGGCCGTTTATATGCACCACGTTGCCGATGATCTCGACTTTTCTGAATCCTATGTTTTGATATATCACTTCGCCGCCGCATTTCAAAAACAGCCCGTACAATACCGGCGACTCGTCGCTCCAAAGCTCGACTTGGCCCGCGTCGATCTCTATTTTTCCGTTTTTGTCGATACTGGCCGTTCCTTCTTTTATCGCGGCATCGCCGCAGGGAACGAATTTGTACGCGACTTCTGTTTTTTCGTTTGTCGTGACGTCAACTGACAGCTTTGCCGTTTTGAAATCTTTTGAAAGTTGTGTTTTGACAAAAAAATCCGAAATCCTGATCTTTTCGCGCTTTAAAAGGTAAACCTCCCTGAAAATGCCCGACATCCTCCACATATCCTGATCTTCGAGGTATGTCCCGTCGCACCACTTCAAAACGAGCACGGCTATCCTGTTTTTGCCTTTGTGCACAAAACCCGTGGCGTTTATTTCCGTTGTCATGTGCGAGACTTGGGAATAGGCGGCAAAGCGCCCGTTTATCCAGACGTAAAAGCAGGAGTCCACTCCCTCGAAGTTCAAAAAAACCTCGCTGTTTTCCAAAAAATCTTCTTCAAGCCAAAAATCCCTGTAATACGCGCCGCAGGGATTTTCATCGGGGACATGGGGCGGGTCGTTTGGTATCGGATAATTGACGTTCGTGTAGTTCGGAGCGTCGTAATGCGCCTTGTTTGGGTCGTCGTCGCCGGTCACGGCATTGTTATCCATCTGCCAGTTCATTGGAACCTGTATGGTGTCGAAGGCGAATGCGTCGAAATTTATGTCCGTGAAATCCTCGACTTCCGACACGGATTCGAAATGGCAAAAATTCCATTCGCCGCAGAGCGTTTTGAAATTCGGGGATTTTCCCCTTATAGCTTTTTTCGCCCTGTGCTCGCAGGCGTAGGGGATAAAATACGCCCTGGGCGCCTCGCAGCCGTGGTGCAGAACATCGAGCCTTTTGTAATAGTCGGGGAAGAAAGTTTCAAACATCGGCCAGCCCTCCGGGACTTAAAGTTTTATCGTGTTTGTATCGAAATAATCCTCGAACTTGCCCACAACAAATTCCGGTTTTGCCCAATAGACCGCGTTCTCGATTATTTTTTGCACGTATTTGTTCGCATAGGCGCCGTTTGAAGGGTGCCCCGGCTGGAAATAGAAGACTTTGCCGTTTCCGCGCCTGAATGTCACGCCGCTCCGAAACACGTTGCCGTGGTTGAACCAGCCTATGAAAACCACTTCGTCGGGGTTGGGTATGCCAAACGGCTCGCCGTACATCTCCTCCGAATCGATCACGAAATATTCCGGGATGTCTTTGGCTATGGGGTGGGACGGGATAATGGTCCACATGACTTCTTTGTGGTCGTCGCACCAGTGCAGGCGGCAGCTCGTTCCCATCAAAGCCATGAACGGCTTTGACATATGCGAAGAATGGAGCGGGATAAAACCCATGCCGCCGGATAGCACGCGCCGCTTGACCCGTTCGGTGACTTCGTCGCTGACGTCCCCGTGGTGGCCGTGCCCCCACCAAATCAAAACGTCGGTATTGTCCAACAGTTCTTTTGTCAGCCCGCAGTCGGGGAGCTCCATGGTCACAGTCGTGACTTCGA
>Ga0082212_10010527_pt1 | contig 11822 bp, 16 predicted proteins | sample TergutNt197P3_FD_71548 | JGI IMG/M metagenome (GOLD analysis project Ga0082212, IMG submission 71548) | Neocapritermes taracua P3 segment gut microbial communities from Petit-Saut dam, French Guiana - Nt197 P3 | ecosystem: Host-associated > Arthropoda: Insects > Digestive system > Gut ... | reverse complement strand
CTCATCGGCCGTTTCTCCGACCCGTACGCTGTCCATTTGCGCGGGCGTAATTTTAACGGTCGAGGAAAGGCTTATTGTCCGGAATTTCACCTGCGCGTGGTAGGCCAGAAAGATCAGTGTAGGGAAAATGGCAAGCGCGTATACCCAAAACGCGCGTTTGGAAAAAAATGCGCGTCTCATTTCGATTCGGGTGATCGTCCACGCCTGCCGTCCCGGAGATTGCTGGTTCATATTACTTTTCCCCGATAAGGTATTCATACAGGGCGTCCACGTTTTCGTCCGCCGGAATTACGCTGTCGATTCCGTGTCCGTTGACGGCGATATTTCCGAGAGCGCGTGAAAACCGATCCCTGTCCGTCGTCATCGCAAGCAGGCCGCCGCGGTCGTCATTCAGGCGCACTTCAGTAACATGATCTTCGCCGAAAAGCAGCGACGCCACGCGGGAGGCGTCATTGCAGCGCACAAGATACTGGCTCGGGCGCTCGTTGATTTCCTCGCGGACATCGCGAATCTTTCCTTCGGCGATTACCGTGCCGTTGGCAAGCAGAATAACCTGATCGCTGATTAAATCCACTTCCTGCAGCACATGGCTGGAGAGTATGACGTGCCGGCCCTGGTTTCCCCACTCGCGGAAAAGGGCAATGGTTTCAGCCCTGACAAGCGGGTCGAGTCCGTTGAGAGGTTCGTCAAGAACCAGTATATCCGGTTCGTGCGCGATGGCCTGAGCCAGCCTGACGCGCTGGCGCATCCCTTTTGAATAGGCGGCCATTTTACGTTCCGCGGCTTCTTCAAGTCCAAGCTGTTTCAGCGCGTTCCATGCCCGCTCTTCCGCTTCCACGCGGTTGTAACCGAAAAGAAGCAGGCCGGTTGTGATAAAGCTGAAACCTGTTGCCCAGCGCGGAGCGGCGTCGTATTGCGTGGCGTATCCGGTAATGCGCATGAGTTTTTCCGGATCGCGCGGTGAAAGCCCCCTCATAACGATGGAACCGGCGTCGGGATGAATAAGCCCCGTCATGAGATTCATAAGCGTTGTTTTGCCTGATCCGTTCGGCCCCACAAGACTTGTGATACCAGGAGGAATTTCGAGCGTAACGTGATTCACTCCGAGAATTTCGCCGTAAAATCTGGAAACTTCGTCGAAGGCGACCATTGGAACCGTCACGAGACCACCTCCACCGGGCGCAGCTTGCGTTCCAGTATAAACGCGAGCAGAAACAGAATCGCGAGAAAGGCTGAAATCGCCGCTCCTGTGCCGGGACCGTCCGGTGTTTCCGCTCCGATCAGCGCGTAAGCTATCCTTTCAACCGTCCATGATGGGTTCAGGAGATATCCCCATGTGCCGCGAAAAACACCGTTGACCATGGCCGCGACACCGCTGGAAATGAAAAAGAATCCTAGAACAAGCCCGCCGGCTATCGCGCGCAGTTTTACCCAGGCCGAACTCGTCAGCGCCACCAATGCCACAAGAATAATCCAGAGCAGAAAGCCCGCGAACGGCCCGAAGCACAGCCGCCAGTTGGCAAAACCCCAGCCGTCTCCGGCCATAACGGATTGCAGCAGGAAAAGCGCGAGGCAGGGAATCAACGTAACCAGAGAGAGCAGTCCAGTGAGCGCCGCAAGTCTGCCAAGAGCATAGTCGAAGCGAGTCAGCGGCCGGCTGAAATAGAGCGGCAGCGCGTTGTTGGCAAGATCAGGCGCGATCAGCCCCGGCCCTGTAAGCGCGGCCAGAAACACGGAAAATGTTCTCTGCACGTTCATCAAGGTCATGAAAAAACTTTCATTTACTTCGACAAAATTCCGCAACGCCGGCATCGCAGCGAAAAGTTCCGCGTTGTGGCTGAGATAAATGAAGACGGCGCAGATGAGCGGCCATGTCATCGCGGAGGCAAGGAGCAGAACGACAAGGCGCTGCTGGAACATTCTTTTCCATGAAAAGCGTGGCAGCACGAGAAAGCGCGTCCAGCGTCCCTCGATTTTTCCCTGATACCGTTGATACCCGCGTTTGTAAACAGACATAATCTTATTTTTGATTTTTTATTGTTGATTTAATGCAAATTCACTGGATAAAGCCATAGCCTGTTCCAAGCGCTACCGCTATCAGGAAACTCAATAGCGAACCGATCAGCAGGTATTCGGTTTTCGCCGTGTCCGTATCCCTGAAGCGCAAAATCGATTTTGCAGCAATGATGAATCCTACAGCCTCGTAGTTATTGTTCACGATAAAAATCAGCGAAAGTATCCGTTCCAGCGCGCCGATGACGCGACCCGCCCGCAGCAGATAATCGCCTTTAATCAGCCGCCCGAAAAACTTTTTGACGCCGAATTTCGCCCGTAATTCGCGCAATAGTTCACGCAATTTTACATCAAGAAACGACCTCTGCGCTTCGGTCAAAGACGTTGACGCGACAATATCCGCCGATATGGCTGCCCTGTTCATAAATCTCTTTATCGGTAAATTTACCGATATTCCGAAAATATTGGTAAATTCACTAAAATGGCACGTTCATCACTTACCTGGCATTTCCATCGCCTGGTGTGCGCGTTATACGTCCCATGGCCTTCAGGAAAATTTCCTCAAGCGTATCCCGGCGATGCGTCAGTTTTCTCACCAGCAGGTTTTGCCGGGCGGCGAGATTCCATAACGCTTCAACCTCCACGTTGGCCGGAAGCACGATGCGCCACCGGCCTTCGCCCTCCGAAAAGCCGTCCGCGCCTATAGCCGCAAGCGCCGGTTGAAATGAACCGTCGTCTCCGGCGACTTCAAGCTCGACAAAGCGCCGGTTCGATTTGCGTTCCTCCTCAAGGTTACATTCGTGAACGACACGCCCGTCTTTCAAAATCACCGCTTCGTCACAGACCTGTTCCACATCTCCGAGCAGGTGTGAGCAGAGGATCACGTTAATATTCTGTTCGTTTTTCATTTCTCGCACAAGGCGCAGCATACGGCCGCGCGAAGACGGATCGAGGCCGTTTGTCGGCTCGTCAAGGATAACAAGTTCCGGTCCATGCACGATCGCCTGCGCCAGTTTCGCCATCTGTTTCATTCCCAGTGAATAGGAGTTCAGTTCACGGTAGCGCGCCTCGCCCAGCCCCACATGGAACAGGGCTTCGTGCGCTTTTTCGAGCGCGATTTTTGAAGGGAGGCCGGAAAGTTCCGCGAACATGCGCAGGGAGGAAACGGCGGTAAGATTGCCAATGAACGCGTCGTTTTCCGGCATGTAACCGACGCGGGCGCGCACATCGCGCATTTGGCCGTGGCAGTCAAACCCAAAAACGCGAGCCTTGCCGGACGCCGGTTTGTGAAACCCGAGGAGCGTCCGTATAAGCGTTGATTTGCCCGCGCCGTTCGGCCCAAGAAGCCCGACGGCCTTGCCGGCTCCTGAAACGCCGAGGCGGCAGGATATACCGCGAAGGATTTCCCTTCGCCCCAGATTGACTTTCAAATCTTCCAGTTCAACAACCATTGCCGTCATTGTGGATTCTCTGTTTTCCAGTTATGAAAAACAAAGCGGATATTGTTCAGGATGCTCTAATGATTCCAGTTCGAGGTCAACATCCAAATCCTGCCATCGCAGGTGATGCTGACGCAACAGTTCAACATTCATAATTTCCGCAATCCGGGCGTTGTAAAACCAGGGATATTTTTCAAATGAAAGGAAATACTCTTTCTTATGCACAAGAATCCAGAAACCTTTTGTTGATACAACCGAAACTTCAACGTCTGAAATGTTTGTCCCACGCATCGCAAAACTCATTGTAATTGTCATTGATAAATTTTTTGATTATTGCAATATCATGCGATCGTATGCCTTGATTCATCGCAAGTTCAAGTTCCGGCTCAAGCCAGAACTTTGCTTCGCCTTCCGGCGTTTCCACATGAATGTGTTTTCTTTCTTCTTCCCGCGAGAAGAAAAAGAACCTGAATCGCCGATATTGCATAATCGTTGGAGTCATAACGCTTGATGGTAGCCATGCGCCGTTGTTTTGTCAAATCGCGGGTATCTTCCAATTCAACAACCATTGCCGTCATTGTGGATTCTCTGTTACCTGTGCTGGATACTCCGCAATAGCGCTGTACGGGTGCAGTTTAATACCCAAGGCATGAATGATCTTTAAAACCGTGCCGAAGCTCGGATTGCCTTCTCCGGACAGCGCCTTGTATAAACTTTCGCGTCCCAGTCCCGTGTCTTTGGCGAGCTTCGACATACCTTTGGCTCGGGCGATGTTACCAAGCGCTTTAGCGATGAACGCCGCATCGTCACCAGCTTCTTCCATGCAGGCTTCCAGATACAGCACCATGTCTTCTTCGGTTTTGAGGTGTTCGGCGCTGTCCCACTTGTGCAGTTTTGTGGCTCTCATAATATTCCTTCTCGCAATTACAGTTGCCGCGCTAATTCCAGTGCCTGAGATTTCCGTTTTCATGTAAGGCGATCATCGTTTCCATTGGCTCGGGCGATGTTACCATAAAATTTTCGTATACGGATTGATCGTGAAGAAATCACAGTAAATGCGTCTTTCATTTCATCGCCATGCGTTTTTATTGCCAACAAAACACGCGCCACTTTATCGACAGAGGGCAACCCAGCCAGACGCAATAGCGCAACACCTGACGTCGCTCTTCCAAGTCTATGAATCAACTCACCGAAATCAGTATCTACCGTTACCAGCAGAGCGTTTTGTTCGTGCGCTAAAGACAGAACAAAATCATCAGAGACTGAAGGTGCTTCTTCCGCAACATACCAAACCGAATACCCACAATCTCTCAAGCCATACACAATTTGTCGATCAACACCTTCATCCACGACAATCTTCAAGCTATGGCCTCTGCCGGAACAGGGTAGATAACATCGGCTTTTATGGCGCTTGCCGCAAAAGCGAGCGCCGCTTGAACGCCTTCCTGTGTTAGGCGTGGATGTGCGTCCAGAAGCTGTTCCAAGGTTTCGCCGGCAGCCAACTTCTCCAGAATCAATTCCACTGATACCCGTGTGCCGGCCACAACAGGCTTACCCATCAGTATGTCTGGCGATGCTGTAATAAATGCTTCCATTTTCTGACCTCTTTCAAAAACGCTTTAAAGCAGATTGCGCAAATTGTAACAACCTCCACAAATTGCCTCAACATACCTTTTTTCAAATACGAATCTAAAACTTTGATTAATATACACAGGCATCCCCGCCTAATCGAAGATTCCGGTTGTCCATAATGCAAACCGCCTCTGCCATGAATCGTCCAGTTTCATCAGCTTCCCGTCTTCGGATAACCTAACATCGCTTCCCGCGGGTATGTGCTGTCCGTCGATTTCCGCATCCGTCGACAGCGTGCAGCGCCTGAGATTTCCGTTTTCATGTAAGGAGATTGCCGTTTCCATGTTGTATTTTCTGTAAAGCTGGCCGGAAAAAACCGGGATGTAAACGATGCCCAAATTAGTTTTTCCGCAGGGAATTCCTCGAATCATAGCGTTGGAAGAACTGGCGAACGACATGATTTGACCGCTGGGATAAAACATGGCGGTAAGAGCGAGCGAACCACCCAATCTGCCTGTTTTGCTCCTGATCTGATAACCTTGGATTTCCGTGTCTTCCGGAAACAAGTAGACTTGCCGATCAGGATTTTTATGTAGCTCTACATAGGTATCTTTGGGAATCAGGTTATTATGAATTACGGCGTCCTCCGAAATCGTGCATGAAATTAATTGACCTGACCGGGTGAACTGAACCTGTCCGGCGGCGCAGGGGAATCCATCTATCAGGGTTGCCTCCTGAAGTTCGGCGCGAAAGTGAAAGCCCTCTCCGTCATCATCTCCAAATTCACGAATATTTTGCACAGGCAGATTCATAACAGATTCCGGGGCAGATCCAGGAGGAGTCCGCTCGGTAATTTCTTTGCGATTTTTACCGAACCCGACCAATGTGAACAACAGCAGCCACGAAAATACAACAAACAGAACTATTGCGGCAATCCAGTTCAATGTCTTCATTTATTCTCCAGCCATGGGAGCGCGGACGTCCCGTCCGCGGAAAGCCGCTTGTCTTGTCTCATGTTTCATATTTTCACCGTACACTCGTCCGCATTATAGGCTTTTATGCCTTCGTTGCCTTCCGCGGACGGGACGTCCACGCTCCCATGGCTCCCATGGCTACTCTGAACTGTGGGCGAGGCGGAAACCCGGAGACATGAAGATAGTGCCGGAACCGGAGAGTGCGCGAAACGACACCCGCGCGGCCGTAGCATCACCTATACCCCCGCCGCGACCCACGGGATACAAATTATCACCCTTTTTATGGATACGCTGTATCAAATCGGTATTGTAGTTTTCTGTAAAGAACGAAATCAGGTTAAAGGCATGGTAGATTATGTAGGGAGGTTTTTGTTCGGCGACGGAGCGACTTATTTTTCGGTCAGATACCAATTCCAGCGTATTCCCGGACATATCATATATACCTAACTCGTTCGGCATCTTCGTTCCAACGGGATGTACGACACCTCCGCTGTTTTCTTTGTGCCATGCCACTGCATTTACATCGTTGCTTCCACTGTACTTATATCCCATGCTTTTATTGCCGCCACGCGCCGCGTACTCCCATTCTGCTTCCGTCGGCAAACGATAATTCTTTCCCGTTTTCTCGTTCAGCTTTGCAATGAATTCCTGCGCTAGTTCCCAACTTACCCACTGCACAGGCAGATCGTCGCCTATAAATTCGGACGGATTCGTGTCAGCGCCGATAATAGTCTTCCACAGCTTTGCCGACGGGTTTTTGCCCTCATCCAGAGCCGTCTTCCACACCGTCGACGGATTGCTATCCTCGCCCATCACCGCGTTCCATTGCGCCTGTGTTACCACATATTTCCCGATGTAAAAATCGTTCAGCGTTACCTTGTGCGCCGGTTTTTCCCAATTTTCGCAATCGCTTCCCTGTTCAGAAGTACAACCCATTCTGAACATCCCGCCATCGACAAACACCATATCAATATCAACATCGCCGGCGGAGAAATCCGGATATGCTGCCGCCTGACCGGTTTTTTTATTTGAAGAACCTTCCACTTTTGCGTAGGCAGTAAAAAACATCAACGATATTGCCGCGACAATAAAACCTGTTATTTTCATGCGTTTCATTTGGTTTCTCCTTTTATAAAAATCAAAAATTTCTCTGCATCAGCATAAGATCAATGATGAAACCGGATATTCTCGCGCGGCTGGCGGCGTGAATCCGCTCCGGCGTCGCGGTGAAAACCGCCAGCGCCGGATCTTTCTGCGTCAGCAACTGACCAAGCGCCGGATTCGGCGCAATCAGCCCGGCCAGACCTGAAAGCATTCCCCGTGTGTTGACCCACACGAAAGCCGAAGGATTTATGCCGGCTGAAACAGCCATTTGCCGCTGAAATTCCGCTGACCAGACAAGCGCGCCGCCGCCGTTTTTCGCCGAGATCGCGCGCAGCGCGGCGCCTCGGTCAGACGCCGCCACAATATAACCGCGATCGTAAGTCCACGTTATCGCAAACGGTTTTTCCGATGATTTCAGCGAGCGCCAGGCGCGTCCGTCGATGACGGATTCTTCAAAAATCAGATATTCATTGTGTCCATTCGACGCGGCCTGTGCGTTAATGCCATCCACGAAACGGTAAACGGCTCCGTCGAGCGACGCTGAATCGTAGATCGGCACGGCGAATACCCACACGGGACCTGAAATGGAAACACCCTCTATGCCAAACGCCGCTTCCGTTCCGAACATTGAAGCAAATTCGGCCGCAAACTGAAAGCCCGTAGCGGATTCCTCGTCCTCAGTAAATGAAGAATTTGTTCCGCCAAACAGCGCCGTCATTTCATCCAGCATCTGCCTGGGTTCCCGCATGGAAACAAAACCGGCAGCCAGAACGTCGCTTGAAAGATATTCAGCCGCGCCGACGGAACCGGAAACCGCCAGAAATGATGCCACCCCTGTTCGCGGGCCGTTGAACGAAAGCGTCATGCTGTTTTCTTCCACGCCCATCGGCGAACGCTGTTCCAGAAACAGATGTTTCAACTGATTTGCCGCCGCGAAACCGTTATTACGGCCAGCGGCGTAGGCCGCGCCGCGCGTGAGGCTCATGGCCTCTATGGCTTCTATGTCGACGGCAAGCAGCCAGCCCGTCCCTTGCTCGTAGCGCGCGCGAATTTCATTGATAAACGGCGTCTGTTCGCCATATCCCGTATTGGCGTTCAGCCACGCCAGATTTTTTGCTGAATCCGATGCCATTATAAGTGAATCAGTCATTTGAATCGGCAGCGCGTTGACGCTATCGCCGATAGCCGCGTCAAGGGTGAGAGCCAGTTCTTCCCGTTTGCCGTGTGGTATTTCGGCGATAACAAAAGGGATTTTTTCCGAAGTATTCCCGGCAAGTCCGAAAACCACTTCGTCGCCCAGCAGATGCGCCACCACGTAAATCCGGCCAAGAAGCTGGTTCAGCGACTGTCCGCTCGCCGAATTCCACCATGCGCCGAAGGCCGGATTTTCTACGGACTGCTGATTGATAAGATCAGCAACGCGGGAAAGCGTCCCGCTGATATTTGGAATCGCGCCATATGTAACCGTGCCGGGCGGCAGCAGTTCAAATAGCGCGGATTGCGTCCGCATCGGTTCCGTCGAAAAAGCGGCAAGTTCCTGTTCGATTTTATACAGCGAAGCTATTATTGAAAAATATTCATCCGCGTTGCCGCTCCATGCGACCGTTTCGTTAATGGATCCGAGGAGCGCCGGATTGGATGCCGTTTGCCGCCCCGGCGTCAGAATCGATTCCGTTCCGCCATGGACAACCGCTACAGATCCTTCGATAACCGCGACGCGCGATCCGGCAAGACCGGATGAAACCGCGAAAACCGTTCCTCTTACCGAAGCCACAGAGTCGCGGGTTTCCACGCGCAGCCCGCCCTGACGGCTCTGTTTTGCCGCCTGAACAATGATGTCGCCGCTGTGAAGCCGGATGGATTTTCCGCTCAATGCCGCGTGCAGCACAAGCTCTGTGCGTTCGTTGATTTCTACAAGCGATCCGTCAGTGAGCCTCAATACAGCCCTTGAATCCGGCCCCGTTCGTATGATCTGGTTCTCGCCGATGCTTGCGCCGGGTTCCAAAGTTCCTTCGGAGACAAGGTATAGATTCCCTTCGACGGACGCCACAGCGGCTCGCGGTCCACGGACCAGCGCGGTATCAATGACGCCGCGTCCCAGGTAAATCACCGCGCAAAGCACGGCGGCAGCGGCTGCCCATGAAGCCCAGCGCCGGACGCGTGAAGGACGCCGCCGCGGCATTTCAACGACTATTTGCCCGCCTTTTAATTCCGCGAGTTTTGCGCGGCAATGAGGACAGCGTCCCAGGTGATCTTCCATGAGCATCCTGCGGCTGTCTGAAAGCCGTGATTCGAGATAATCATCAAGCTGAACCTGAAAACGCGCGCACGGCGTTTCTTCCGACGGCGTCAGCTTTTGCAGTACGCGGTCGCGCGTACGCGCCAATTCCGCGTCGGGAACGGATTCGTTCCTCATGGCTTCCAGAGCCTTTTCCAAACGGTCTTCAGACATTTCAACCTCCCGGTTTACAAATCGTCAATTAAAAATCAAAAATTCCCATTCATTTCCATTTGCAGCGTTTGCCGGATACGGTGAAGCCGGACGGCAATGTTGTTCTTTTCCTGCCGGAAAATATCCGCCAGCTCGCCGTTTGAGAATCCCTCGACATAACGCAGTAAAAACAATTCCGCGTCTTCCGGATCAAGCGCTGCGATCGCGCGGCGCAGTTGTTCTTTCAGAATCGTGTCCGGTGTTTTGACCAGTTTCAGCGGCGCGGCGTCAATATGAACTTCGGCGCGGGCGGTTTTGCGCCTGAGAATGTCTATCGCGGCGTTACAGGCCGCGCGCTTGAACCATGCTTTAGGATTCCGCGCGGCGGGCAGTTCTCCGCTTTGCGACAATGCTTCGAATATGCGGAGAAAAACTGTTTGAAGCGCGTCTTCGGCGTCCGAGGGATTTCCCGTAACCCTGAGCGCCGCGCGGTAAACCACGGCGTAATGGGTTTCATACAATTCGGCAAATTCCGGTGTTACACAGTTGACGCGCCGCGCGTCCGTGAGATTGAAATTTTCCGCCGTTCCCATACTGCCCATCATATCCCGTTTGCCCCCTGAAATTTCCGCTTAAATTCCGCTTAAATTAAAGACGCGTAAAAGGAACGATTATTACAGGAGCGTTGAAATATTTTATTGTAAAACCTCTGTAATTTCATACGAGGTTGACAGCCATGGGAGCGCGGACGTCTCGTCCGCGGAAAGCAACGAGTGCATAAAAGCCAGTATCGTAGATGAATGTACAGTAAAGATATGAACCATTTTATAAGCCTCGCCGCTTCCCGCGGACGGGACGTCCGCGCTCCCATGGCAGGCGGCTCCCCTGTCAAGGTTTTGCATTACCTCGGTGTAATTGATGAAAGATTCGTGTCAGTTTTTATGATTCACAAAATTCCGGCGATGGCCCGCCAGTAAACATCATGTTCCTGTTCGAGAATTCGCGCTGAAAGAGAATCTTCTGTGTCGCCGTCAAATATTTCCACCGCACGCTGCATGACGATCGGCCCGGTATCCATCCCTTCGTCCGCCAGATGCACAGTGCAGCCGGATATTTTTACGCCGTATTGCAGCGCCTGCCGCTGGGCGTGCAGTCCGGGAAAAGCCGGCAGCAGGGAAGGATGAATATTAAGCACGCGCGACGGAAACGCGGCAATGAACACCGGACTGAGAATTCGCATAAATCCGGCCAGACAAACCAATGCCGGGTCAAACGGACGCAAAGCCTCAATTAACAGACGGTCATACGCGGTTCGCTCAACGCCGCGCGAAGGAATAAAGAGTGTTTGCAACCCCCATTCCCGAGCGCGTTCGAGGCCGCCGGCGTCGGCGACGTTGCTGATAACGCAGCAAATTTCCGCGTCAAGATCGCCCCGGCAAATGGCTTCATAAATCGCCGCGAAATTTGATCCGCGGCCGGAAAGAAGAATCGCTATTTTTTTGTTTTTCACACCGTTTATCCTGAAATATTTTTTGCGCGTCAGCGCGGAGGTTGCCTATAGGTCTTCTTCTTCATTGCCGTTGCCGCCATCCGTAAAAAGATTCTTTTGTCTTTCCAGAGGGATGACTTCGGTTGGATATTTGTCGGTAAAACATGCCGAACAGTATTGATTCCTGTCGTCTACCGCGCGCAGTGTTGATTCCAGACTCAGGTAACCAAGCGAATCCGCCTTGATAAAATTGCGAATCTCCTCCACGGATTTTGTTGACCCGATAAGCTCCCGCCGCGTCGGTATGTCGATTCCGTAATAGCATGGAGCGATAACCGGGGGCGACGTAATCCGCAGATGAACTTCCCTGGCGCCGGCGGCGCGGACGATCTCCACGATTTTCTTGCTGGTGGTTCCCCGAACTATGGAGTCGTCGACCAGAATGACGCGTTTTCCGCGCAAAATCTCCCGAACGGGGTTGAGTTTCACTTTTACGCCGAAATTCCGTATTGATTGCTTTGGTTCAATAAATGTGCGGCCGACGTAATGATTACGCGTCAGTCCGAATTCAAGCGGGATGCCGCTTTCGTGCGAGAAACCGATCGACGCGACGACTCCCGAATCCGGAACCGGCACAACAACATCCGCTTCAACCTTATGCTCGATCGCAAGCAGTTTTCCCATCTCATGGCGGCTTGTATTTACCGTGCGTCCGAAAACGAGGCTGTCCGGCCTGCCGAAATATATGTGTTCAAAAATGGAGAACGCGGGCTGCACTTTCGGCAGAGGCATCTGCGATT
>Ga0082212_10010526_pt1 | contig 11824 bp, 9 predicted proteins | sample TergutNt197P3_FD_71548 | JGI IMG/M metagenome (GOLD analysis project Ga0082212, IMG submission 71548) | Neocapritermes taracua P3 segment gut microbial communities from Petit-Saut dam, French Guiana - Nt197 P3 | ecosystem: Host-associated > Arthropoda: Insects > Digestive system > Gut ... | reverse complement strand
TACGATTGGCGTTATTTTTGTGTTTTTTGTCGTAGTTTTGGACGACTTGCCCGAATCTTTTCAAATCTATTACATCATCTTTTTTTCCTATTTTTTCATGCAGTTTTTCTTTACTTATATCGGCAGGTATCTGATTACCAATCATGCGCTTCAAAAAGTCAAACGAAAGGAATGGCTTGTCAATGCGTTGGTAATCGGAGTAGGAAGTCGGGCGGCTAAGTTCAGGGGCGAACTGCTTAAATTAGGTTATCGGATTGTGGGTTTTGTGGACGACGGCGCCGGATCAATTTCGGCTGTTTTACCTGATGAATTGTTGGGAAATTTGGACGATTTGCCTCGCTTGCTTACGGCCAATCCTATTGACGAACTGATTCTTATTCCCGATTATCAATCCGATGAAGCGACGATTCAACTGCTATATTCGCTTTATCATTATAAAATACCGATAAAAATCCGGCTTGAAAAAAACAATCCGCTTTTCCGCGCCGAAGTAAAGTCGATCCATGGTATTCCTTTAATCGAAGTTACGACAAATAATTTTTCGGATGCAGGCAAAAATATCAAAAATGCAATGGACAAGTTGATCGCTGTAATCGTGCTGATATGCTTGTCTCCGCTGTTTATCTATATCGCGATCCGCGTGAAAACCGGTTCGAAAGGGCCTGTCTTTTTCCGTCAGGAGCGAATCGGATACAGAGGGCAGCCTTTTACGATCAACAAATTCCGGACAATGTATGTAGATCCCGACAATAAAGGCGCTTTGCTTACCGAAAAAGACGATCCAAGGGTAACGCCCTATGGCCGTTTCCTCCGAAAATACAGGTTAGACGAACTTCCGCAATTTTGGAATGTATTGATTGGAGAGATGTCGCTCGTAGGGCCTCGTCCCGAACAGCGTTATTATATCGACCAAATCGTCAAAAAAGCGCCTTATTATTACCTGATGCATAATGTGCGCCCTGGCATCACTTCATGGGGAATGGTGAAATACGGTTATGCCGAAACGGTTGACAAGATGATTGAAAGGCTTAGCTACGACATTATGTATTACGAAAATATGTCGCTGACATTAGACCTTACCATTTTACTCTATACGATTAAAACGGTTTTTACGGGAAAAGGAGTGTAGGGGAGTTAAGAACTAAGAACTAAGAGTTAAGAGTTAAGAATTTCAAAAATCAGTTATTCAATTATTCAGTTATTTGATGCGATGAGGGAGGACGGGTTGTTTTACAGGTTTCTGATTTGGGGCAAAAAGCATATCAGGGAAAAGCATTATATTCTGATCATCAGCTTTTTGGTCGGAATATGCACCGCTGTGACTGCAATCCTTTTGAAACAGCTGATTCACTTTATACAGGTTCTTTTGACAGCCAATACACAAAGCGGAGTCAACTTTTGGCTACTGATTTATCCTGTAATCGGCATTTTTCTGTCCGGGTTATTTGTCAAGTACATTGTTCGCGATGATATCAGTCATGGCATTACCAAGATTCTATATGCACTTTCTCAGCGAAAAAGTCGCATCAAACCTCATAATATGTGGTCTTCACTTGTAGCAAGCTCGGTAACGATCGGCTTCGGTGGATCCGTCGGAGCCGAGGCTCCTATTGTCTTGACGGGAGCCGCCATCGGGTCTAATCTCGGACGCCTGTTTCGGATGGAACAAAAAACACTGATGTTGTTGGTCGGTTGCGGCGCTGCCGGAGCGGTTGCCGGGATTTTCAAGGCGCCGATTGCCGGATTGGTCTTTGTGATCGAAGTATTGATGCTCGATTTTACGCTGACTTCTATCCTGCCGTTGCTGATTTCGTCGGTTACTGCCGCCACGGTGTCGTATATTTTTACCGGAACGGATGCGATGTTCAAGTTTTCACAGACAGAACCGTTTGAAATGTTCCGGATTCCATACGTTTTGCTTTTGGGGATATGTTGCGGATTGGTTTCGCTCTATTTCACACGGACAATGAACAAAGTAGAAGGCTTCTATCGCAAACGCAACAGTCAGTGGCAACGCTTTGTGATGGGTGCAGTTACATTGAGTATCCTGATTTTTGTTTTTCCTCCGCTGTACGGAGAGGGTTACAACGCCATAGAGTCCTTACTCGACGGACAATTTCTATCGCTGATGGAACACAGCGCTTTTTTCGGTCTAAAAGAAAGCCATTGGGGTATTGTTCTGTTTTTGAGTTTGATTCTGTTGACTAAAGTTTTTGCGACAAGCGCTACGAATGGTGGTGGCGGGTGTGGCGGAATTTTTGCTCCCAGTCTGTTTCTCGGATGTATTGCAGGCTTTATCTTTGCGCATACGTCCAATTTTTTTGAAATAACGCCGTACTTGCCCGAAAAGAATTTTGCGCTCCTGGGTATGGCCGGCTTGATGGCCGGCGTAATGCATGCTCCGCTTACGGGCGTCTTTTTGATTGCAGAACTGACCGGTGGCTATGATCTGTTTCTTCCGTTGATGATCGTGTCGATGAGTTCGTTTGCAACCATTAACATGTTCGAACGTCATAGTATCTACTCCATGCGTTTGGCGCAGAAAGGCGAATTGCTTACCCATCATAAGGATAAAGCCGTGCTGACATTGTTGAAGATTGACAATGTGCTTGAAACCGATTTTATTGTTATACAGCCCGATATGATGCTTGGCGATGTAGTGAAAGCCATTACACAAAGCTCGCGTAGCATATTTCCTGTGGTCGATCCAAACGGGAAACTGTCAGGATTGGTACTGGTTGACAATATCCGGAACATCATGTTTCGCCCCGAATTATATGATCGCTTTAAGGTGACAAAGATTATGGTTTCTGCGCCGGCTATGATCGTGTCGGATATGCCGATGGAAAAAATCATGCGGATATTTGATGATTCAAAGGCATGGAATTTGCCGGTAATAGATAAACAAGGCCGGTATCTCGGTTTTGTTTCCAAATCAAAGATTTTCAATTCATATAGGGAAGTACTGGTCGATACATATGCTGAGGAATAATACCCTACTTAAACGGATCGGCCATAATCTTTACGACATCCACATAGAAATAGTCCGTGGCGTTGGGTTTCGGATCGCCTGCACCACCCCAAACAGGATCGAATTTTAAGCAGGAAAACGGCTTGTTTGCATCGCTACCAGTATTAAACACAATATCGGAATAATCCATAATCTGCGTGTCATTAACCCATATCTTGAGAATTTCGTCATTCCGGCCATTGGTGTACAATTTAAAGTAAAAAGTTACCTTATACCAAATTGCCGGAAGTATAACGACATTGGACATGTTAGGCCATTTACGTTCAGCCTCGCCGATGTTTCCCCATTGACATACATATTGTATTTCGGTTTGAATTCCTGTACCGCCTATATAGTTATTATCTACTGTCGAAAGAAAAAAGTTGGTTTGATCCCCTATGTCAACATACACTTGTTTATTGTCAACCCGATGAAAAAAAAAATTTCTGAATACTTAATACCTTGGCTTCATTATAACTTTGTTCGAACGCCACACACGCTAAATCGGTAGAATACCCGCTTGGATGACCTGGAGGATAGGTAAACCGTAAAACCTGGCTACCGTCGGGCGCGGTTGGATCGGTATAGATATCCGCTCCGGAATGTTCGTGTTTAAACGGTAGCATCGATCCTTCAAAAGATGTCTGCGCCAATTCCGTACCACCTTCTATCATGTCGTCAATATCGCCTTTGTTACAACCGCCAATAACGAAAACAATAGTTAAAAACAGAGCCAAAGCAATTCTTCTCATTTTATTAAGTCCTTTCCGAAATTTAAGAAACTGTTTAAATTTTGCTCGCCAAATAAATCAGGTAGATTTTTTGATAAGATTTGGTTTCACGTTTTGCGATAATAGCAGGCTATGTGAGTTAAACGGGAAATCAAAGATTGCGAAAAAGACCCTGATTTATGGCGAAAAATCAACAAAAACAGATATTTGTGAAAAATTTAAACAGGCTCTTAACAAAAATGTAAATAAATCATAATTTTTAAGCAACAATCCTGTAACATTCGGGCTATACTTTTGTCGCGTGAATTTAATGTGTAAAAAAATGAAAAAAACGCTCAAATGTAAAAAAATGTTATTGATGTGTGTATGTTTTGTGTGCATGTTTTCGGCTTGGGCACAAGACTTAATGTTGCTTACGGCAAGAATTCCCGAACCTAATAATTCGCCGGATGGGATGAATATCTCTGTTGGAGGAATAAGCGAGGTGGCCGAAGAAAGTGAAACGAAAGACTATTTATGGGAATTTTGGTCGTTTATTCCTGAAAATTTTGACAACCCTAAATATATAGATGTGGATGTGGGCGTTTTCGGGAAAGAAATAGCTTGTTTGAATTATATGTTTGAAACGTCGTATGTAACTCGTGAAAAACCGATTCCCGGAGATCCAACCGAACGTACCGTTATCAAAAAACAATCTGTTTACAATGCCACGCGAAATATTGACAAATATTTCAAAAAAGAAGTAAAAAATGCCCAAGCAGACAAAAATCGAATCATTCAGGATTATGCGCATGTGCTGAAGGTTGCTATTGCGCTCCTTGACAATGAAAATACAGAAAGTTTTGAAACGGAATTGGCCAATCAGAAAAAAGACCTGAAAGCGCAGATAGACGTATTCGGCAAGGTTAAATTAAACAATATTTATTAAATAATTATACAATTCAAAATGAAATATCTAAAGAGAAATGTTTTATTGATATTGACAATGGTTTCATTGACAGGGTTTTGCTTTGCGCAAACCCAGATAACGGGAGTAGTCAGAGACAGACAGGGGGAAACCCTTCCCGGAGTAGCGGTCGCACTAAAAAATACCATAAGAGGGGCGGTGAGTGATATTGACGGTAACTATACGATCAATGCACCTGCAGACGCCATTCTGGTGTTCAGTTATATAGGTTTTACGACGATAGAGCAGCCTGTCGGTGGCCGTCAAACCATTGATGTTGTATTGACAGAGGAAAGTCAATTTCTCGACGAGGTGGTGGTGACTGCAATAGGTATCAGGCAGCAGAAAAAGAAGTTGGGATATACCACACAACAGGTTAACAGTGAAACGCTTGCAGTATCAAAAACAATGAATGTAGGAAACGCGCTTTCAGGGCAAATAGCCGGTTTAACAGTGGACAATCCAACCGGTATTTTTCAGGCGCCGGCATTTTCGTTGAGAGGCAAATCACCTTTGATTGTATTGGACGGCGTACCGATGGAAACCGATTTTTTTGATATATCCAACGAAGACATAGAGAGCATCAATGTATTGAAAGGTACGACTGCTTCGGCGCTTTACGGATCGAGAGGTAAGAATGGCGCTATACTGATTACAAGAAAGTCGGCAGCCAATGATGGCCTTGAAATCAATGTCGGCACAAACAATATGTTTACCGCCGGATTTACGGTTTTCCCCAAAACACAGTCACAGTATGGGAACGGATCATACGGCAAATATGAATTTTGGGACGGAGCAGACGGAGGTATTTCCGACGGAGATATGATTTGGGGACCCAAATTCGGTACCGGCGCCATGGTTGCCCAGTGGAACAGCCCTATACGCAACAAGCAAACCGGCGAAACCATTGATTGGTGGGGCGATGTGGCAGGTACAATATACGACGACAAATCCCTCTATGAACGCGTACCGATTCCTTGGGAATATCATCACAACCTGAAAGACTTTCTTGGAACGGGCGTCATTACCAACAACAATTTTTCGGTAGCCTACAAGGCAGGTAAGGGGCAGTATTACTTTTCGGGAAATTATGCCTATCAAAAAGGGCAAGTACCCAATACGTCTTTGAATACCGGCGGAGTCAATTTCAATTCCACTTACCAATTAAGCCGAACCGTTCAGCTGAACGCCGCAATTTCATACAATAAAGTATATTCGCCGAATTATCCACGTTACGGTTACGGCCCCAAAAACCACATGTACACCATACTGATTTGGATGGGAGATGATGTAAACGGCAAAGAACTGAAAGAACACCTGTATGTGCCCGGACAGGAAGGATACCGTCAGGCAAACTGGAATTATGCGTGGTACAACAATCCCTATTTTGGCGTATATGAATTACAGCAAAAGAGAGATATGGGCGTAACAGACGGCAAGTTAAAACTCAATTGGAATATTCTTCCAAATCTGAATTTGCAAGGCAGGATATCGGCGCGCGAAAATAGAACGTACGAAAACATGCAAAGCCCGAAAACATACATGAATTACGGCGACTCGCGCAACGGCGATTTCAAAATATGGAATACCTCGCAAATGAACTTTGATGCAGACGTATTGGCGTCTTATTTTCAGACAATTACCAACGACCTGCAACTGACGGTCAATGCCGGAGCATCCACATTCAACAGACAATGGCAGCAAGAATACCTTGCTACCGACGGATTGATAGTACCCTTTGTGTACAGCCTGAACAACACGCAAGGCCCTGTGGCCGCAAGTAATACGTTGATAAAAAAAGAGATACGAAGCGTTTACGGATCAGTAAATCTTGATTTCATGAACGCTTTCTTTCTCAATATGACTGCCCGTAACGACTGGTCATCGACACTCCCGACCGGCAACAATTCCTATTTCTACCCTTCGGTGTCATTGAGCACCCTGGTTTCGGAATATGTGAAGATGCCGGATGTGATTGATTATTTGAAATTGTACGGTTCATGGGCACAGGTATCCAACGACTTGGATCCATACAGTATTATGGCGACCTATAATAAAGGCGTGACATACGGCTCTATTCCTTCGGTTTACTATCCGGAAGGATTGGTAAATCCGAATATCATGCCCGAAAAATCAACCTCATACGAATTCGGGCTTTCTACGGCTTTCCTTAAAAACCGTATTATTCTTGATGTGACCTATTACAATATCAAGGATGAAAACCAGATTGTCAATCTCGGTATTTCGGAAGCATCGGGTTTTAGAACAAGGAAAGAGAATAGTAACGTATATGCTACCAATGGACTTGAAATCGTGCTTGGCCTAAAACCTGTGAATAAACGTTCTTTTTCGTGGGATATGAATATCAACTGGAGCGCTTTCGTAAAAAAACTGACTGAAATCGGAGGCGATGCAAAGAAATACGGTGATTTGATGGAAGGCGACCGGGCCGACAGTTATTATGCAACAGTGTGGCAAAAAAGCGCTTCGGGCGAAGTAGTGCTTGATGCGATGAGCGGACTGCCTTCGCGCGACCCTTATAAACAAAATATAGGACATCGCGATCCGAATTGGAGACTCGGTTTTCAAAACAGGTTCAGGGTGAATAACGTCAAGATAGAAATGGATATTGACGGCGCATGGGGCGGATTGTTTCGTTCACTGACTGTTGAAAAATGGTGGTGGGGAGGCAAGCATCCCAATTCGGTAGAATACCGCGACGCCGAATATGCAGCAGGCAAACCCATATATGTGCCAAACGGTGTGAATCAAACGGGAGGAGAGCTAAGACGTGATGTGGATGGCAATGTATTGTCGGATACACGCACATACACCCCGAATACGACTGCGGTCAACTGGCAGGACTGGTGTCAGATTTACCCCTATCAGGCAACCGTATCGTACAAAGAAAACGAACATTTTGCCAACGTTTTTGACCGTTCTTATTTCAAACTCCGACGCTTGTCTGTTGGTTACGACCTGGCAAAGATATGGAATACAGGCAATGCCAAGAGCGTAGATGTAGCCCTCTTTGGTCATAACCTTCTGATGTGGAAGAAAACACCGTTCGTTGATCCCGATTATGGCAATGACGATAACTTGCAAGATCCTTCGCCACGTTATGTGGGCATTTCGTTGAACTTAAAATTTTAATTATTTAATTCTGATAATGATGAAAGTAAACAAACAAATATTAGCAATAATAGCCATCTTGACGCTATTGGCAGGATGCAATGATCTGAACGAATTAAACATTAATCCCAATCAGGCTGTCGAAACACACCCACGCTTGCTGCTTACCCAGATTGAGTGGGATGCTTTTCGTGATTACGGCGGCACATCACCCTTATACGCCGCTAAAATGCTGGTGCAAACAGACGGCGAAAACTCCTATCAATTTTATAAATGGAATCGCGGAGATTTTGATGCTTATTCACGTATGCGCAACGTAATCAAGATGATGGATGAAGCCGAGCGTATCAATGGCAACTCATACATTGCATTGGGCAAATTTTTCAGGGCATACTATTTTTACAACCTTGCCCTTTCTTTTGGCGACGTCCCTTATGCTGACGCATTGAAAGGCGAAACCGACCAAAACTATACCCCTTTCTACGACAAACAAAAAGATGTATTTGCCGGTGTCTTAAAAGAACTTGCCGAAGCAGACGACCTGCTCCAAAGAGATGACAACCTCATCGCCGGCGATATTATTTATAACGGCAATGTCGGACAATGGAGGAAGTTAGTAAATTCATTCAGGCTGAAAGTGTTGATGACCTTGTCGGAAAAAGTGGATGATTCAAGTTTGAATATAAAGACCACATTTGCGGACATAATCCAACATAAACCGCTGTTCAATAGCCCTGACGACAACGGACAATTGATATTCCTCAATCAGGAAGGCAACCGTTACCCGTTATTTAATGAGAGTTCGTTTGGTTCGGGCATGTATATGGATTCCACTTTTATCAAAATGCTTCAGGACAGGCAAGATCCGCGCTTGTTTATCTTCTGTACGCAAACCAAGAATGCCAAAGAAGCAGGTAAGGCTATCGATGACTTTACGGCATACGAAGGTGGCGATCCGGCAGTACAGTACGGAGAAGTAAACAAAAAGGCTACTCTCGGCGACATGTCTAAGGTAAACGAACGTTATTATCAGGATCCGACCAATGAACCGCGAATGTTTACCTCCTACGCAGAGTTGCAACTGATTATTGCCGAAGCCATTGTGCGCGGATGGATACAGGGCGATGCCCGGGAATATTACAATAGAGGTGTGAAAGCATCGTTCAAATTTTACGAAATGTACGCCAAAAATATGGGACAATATGTGGATGAAGATAAAGCAGAGGCCTATCTGTTGCTCGCTATCAACGACCTGAACAGCGCTTCCACCACCGAAAACAAAATTGCACTGATTATCACCCAGAAATATCTGCAAACCTTTTTCCAGTATGGATGGACGGCGCTGTATGAACACTTGCGTACGGGCTATCCACACTACCGCAGACCTTCGGATGTATCCGTACCTTTCAGATGGATATATCCGCAATCGGAATACAATTACAATGCAACAAACGTATCCAAAGCCATTGAAAGCCAGTTTGGTGCAGGGAATGATAATATCAATCAAAAAACGTGGTGGTTGCAATAAAATCTTTAGTCAAATGAAAAAAATAATTCTCAATTTAATTATCGGATGTGTGTGCTCAATCCCTGCTTTTGCCCAAAAATACGTATATGATATAAATAGAACCGAATATCATGATGACATGATATTTGAAAACGTACGGCGTATCATCCGTTTGCCTGCTGTAAACGGATTAGTCCCCCTCAAATGTGACTTTCACATACATACTGTTTTTTCCGATGGAGAGGTCTGGCCTGCGACAAGGGTAAGGGAAGCGTGGCAGGATGGGTTGGATGCCATATCAATTACCGACCACACGTCGGCTGTTCCCTCCAAAAGACAGGTAACAGGCGGGCCAAACAGTTCGTACGAGATAGCTAAGCCGGAAGCTGAAAGATTGGGTTTAATGTTACTTCAGGGTACGGAGATTACGCGCGCCAAAGAAGAAGGAGGCCATCTCAATGCCCTCTTTATTACAGACGCCATGAAGACGCTGGAAGTTCCGACCGAAGAAGCCGTAAGGGAATCTGTAAGGCAGGGCGGATATATCATTTGGAATCATCCCGGATGGGCGATTGACTCGTGTATAATGTTTGATGTAAATAAACGATTAATTGAATCGGGGGATATTCATGCGGTGGAAGTATTCAACGAAGCGGAATGGTATCCTCGTGCATTGAGTTGGTGTCGCGATTTTAATTTAGCTCCAATAGCTACGACCGATATACATTCGCTCACAAACAATTTTTATCGTCTGTCGGAAAAAAATCCTCGTGCCATGACTATTGTATTGGCACGTGAAAACACACAAGAAGCGCTCAAAGAAGCGCTATTCAAACGAAATACAATTGCCTTTTTCAATGGCATGCTTGCCGGCGACAGCCGGTTGCTGACCGATTTTTTCATGGCGTCAATAAGCGTTAAAAAAATAAGTACAAATAGGGATAATCAGCACCTTTACCTTATCACCAATCCATACGATGTGCCTTATGTGCTGTATTTTGAATCCGGCAAAAAAATGACAATCCATGCCAACTCGGAATTCACATTAACCTTACCCGCTGATATCCGCGAAGTAAAGGCCAATATCCTCAATCTTCATACTTACGAATACGAAACATTGGAAGTGACAATTCAATTGCCTGAAAAATAGTATATATATAATAGGAGGTTTCCAATAATCCCCCGATTATCCGGCGTATGAGTTCCGGTAATCGGGGGATTCTGCTTATGAAAAAACTTTTTAACCAAACAATCTGCGTGCAAAGTAACAATGCTAATGTTACCGGATTATTACCGTTTGTTTAAGTTTATGTTAATTTTTGGAGCTTGTGTGAAGTGAATTGTATTTTGACGTGCTTTCCGTCCCCGTCTTGCCGGATTTGTAATCCGGCAATTTTGAATATAAGCATTTGAAATGCAAAAAAACAAGACTGATATAGCGCCATATTAACGTTAAAATAGCGTCAAATTCCCCCTTTGAAGGGGGTTAAAGGGGATGTTATAAAACATTTCCGAACATTTGTCCTGAATCAAGTTCAGGACGGAGTGACAAATGATGACAGGGAAAGGAGTGCTTAGAATGACAGAAGAAAAATAACATCCGTATGGCTCAATGCCAAATTTCTTTTCTGATTATTTCAATTTGTGATTTATTTTCGGGCAGGTGATTCGTAATAATATCCCAGATGATTTCGTAATCAATTCCAAAATATGCGTGAGAGATTCGGTTTCGTAAAGAATACATTTCATTCCACGGCACATCGGGATATTGATTTTTTATTTCATCAGGTATATTTTTTACCGCTTCACCAATTATTTCAAAATTGCGGATAACGGCATCAACTGTCCTGTAATCATGCTTAAACCCCGAAAAATCGTAATCCCCGGTATATTCCAAAATACGGGAAATAGCCACAAGCATATCATCAATATACATTGTATACGTTCGCTCCATTCTCATTATTTTTCAAATGTACTGTATCTGACTTAATACAAAAGGCCTGTATTGCTCCTTTAAAGCATTGACGGTAACCAGATCAATTTTGCGGTGAAATTCTTTTTCAAGATAATTTTCAAGTTTGAAAAACTGCCAGCCGACAGGCCGTTCAAATTCAACCAGAATATCCACATCGCTGGTATCGGTATAGGTGCCGTCGGCAAAAGAACCGAACAGTCCTACTGTCTTTACAGCATACTCCCGTTGCATTTGCGGCTTTAGCCGTTGCAATTTGCTGATTACTTCGTCTGTGCCCATATCCTCATTTTTTATCTGTATTACCGCCACAAATATACGGATTACAAATGAAAATTGAAAATTCATCGATACGGAAAGAAAATAATTTTCTCCTGAATTTATTTCAGGATTCAATAAATACCGTATATTTGTAGCCGTTAAAAATGTACTCAAATTAATTTGGTAATCGTGGACAAAACCGTACAGATACGCAACCGCTATCGGCTTAATGCCGCAATTTGCTGTATATTACCACTTTACCCCC
>Ga0082212_10010525_pt1 | contig 11824 bp, 8 predicted proteins | sample TergutNt197P3_FD_71548 | JGI IMG/M metagenome (GOLD analysis project Ga0082212, IMG submission 71548) | Neocapritermes taracua P3 segment gut microbial communities from Petit-Saut dam, French Guiana - Nt197 P3 | ecosystem: Host-associated > Arthropoda: Insects > Digestive system > Gut ... | reverse complement strand
TATCTCGATTATGGACAAGGCGCTGAAAAACGGCGAAATGAAGTATCTGATCGATGTGTATGACCGCGGATATAACGAATATAAAAAGAATAATTTTTTTACGTTGCTGAACCAAGAAGAACGCGAATATATCAAAAATAATCCCACAGTGCAGATAGCAGCTGTAAATTGGTTTTATCCGGTTTGCTTTTACAATAAATACGAAAATAGGTGGGAAGGCATAGGTTTTGACGCGTTTGACGAGGTGACCAAGATTACAGGGATGCACTTCAAGCTCGGTGTCGAGCCGGACATGTCTTGGGCCGAAATATATGAAAAAATGGAATCCGGGAAAATACCCACGTACTTTGCGTTAATTTATACCGCGGATAGGGCTGAAAGATATATATGGTCTGAGCATAAATATATAACAGAAAATTATGCTTTAATATCCAAACAAAGTTTTCCTGACATCAGCATTAACAAAATACCATATGCAAGAATTGGATTAATGAAAGATATGGGATACACTGTCATGTTTAACAAATGGTTTCCGGACGCCACGAACACAACTATGTACGCAACGCAGAACGATGCCTTCCGCGCGCTGGACGAGGGCGAAATCGACCTGTTGATGACGGGCACGAATACTCTTTTGAGTATTACACATTATTACGAGTATTCAGATTATAAAGCCAATTTTGTTTTCGACAGTACGATTGTCTATTCTTCCGCGTTCAACAGAAACGAACCAATTCTTTATTCTGTTATCGAAAAGGCGCTTAAGTTTGCCGATGTGCAGAAAATTACCAAACGATGGGAGAGCAGAACATATGATTATCAAAAAAAATTGTTGAAGGCGCAGCGTCCGTGGCTTATCGGCGTCAGTGTTTTATCTTTGATTGTGCTTGCGTTGGTCACAACATTTCTTATAAGGAGCCGCAAAGCAGGCGTTCATTTGAACAAACTTGTAAATGAGAAAACTGGTAAATTGGAAGAAACGGCAAACGAACTCGCTTTACAAAAAACAACCCTGTATACGATAATTGATTCCATTCCCGATCATATTTTCTGCTTGGACGTAAATATGAATTTTACGCTTTTAAACAAAGCGTTAGTAGAGTTTTTCAAGCTCGAAACCACAGCTATCGGGAAAAACATTTCAGACGCTTTGAAATTTCCCGATGAGCTTAAAAATTGCATCAACGCAATGGGCTATGCTGTTATCAGCAGCGGCAAGGAAGCCACAATGGAATTGCCGGTTCCTTCTCACGACAAAAGCGAGCGGGTATTTGAAATTGTTCAGGTTCCGTTTATACAGGATAGCGTTATACTCGGAGTTGTCGGCATAGCGCACGACATAACCGCGCTGAAGGAAATGCAGGAAGCAGCCCTTGCCGCTTCGCGTTCCAAGTCTACTTTTTTGGCTAATATGAGCCATGAAATCCGCACGCCGATGAACGCGATTCTCGGCATTACCGAAATCCAGCTTCAGAATGCAACGGTTGAAGGCGGCGTAAAGGAGGCCCTGGAAAGGATTTATACTTCAGGCGATATGTTGCTTGGGATCATCAACGATATACTCGACCTGTCGAGAATAGAATCGGGCAAACTGGAATTGAGTGTCGGCGAATACGAAATGGCGAGTCTCATCAGCGATGCCGTGCAGGTAAACATGATACGCATCGGCAGCAAGCCCATTGAATTTGATCTCCGCATAGATGAGAATACGCCGGTGATTGTGGCCGGTGATGAACTGCGGGTCAAGCAGATTTTGAACAATTTACTCTCCAACGCGTTTAAATATACCAAGGCAGGTCTTGTAGAACTGTCGATTTCCGCAGAAAAGACAGTCGATACTCATGATGCCGTGATGATGGTTTTTTCGGTCAGCGATACCGGACAGGGAATGACGGAGGAGCAGGTAAGCAAACTGTTCGACGAATACTCCCGCTTCAACGTGGAAGCGAACCGAAAGACTGAAGGCGCCGGACTCGGCATGAGCATTACGCGCAACCTGGTATTGCTGATGGGAGGAGAGATTTCAGTAGAGAGCGAGTCGGGCAAGGGCTCTGTGTTCACCGTGCGTTTGCCGCAGGGCAGGATCGGCAGCGCTGTGTTGGATAAAGAGATGACGGAGAACTTGCGTCTGTTCCGCACAAGCTCAAGAGCGCAGATGAAAAGATCGCAGATCACCCGCGAACCGATGCCCTACGGCAGTGTTATGGTCGTGGATGATGTGGAGACGAATATATATGTCGCCAAGGGGATTCTTGCCCCATACGGATTGCGGATCGACTCCGCTGACAGCGGGTTTGCGGCAATTGAAAAAATTCAAAACGGCCAAGTGTATGATATTGTCTTCATGGATCATATGATGCCGGAAATGGACGGTATTGAAACGACGAAAAAAATTCGGGGTATGGGGTATGAGCATCCAATCATTGCTCTTACCGCTAACGCCGTGGTGGGGCAGGCGGAAATTTTCCTCGGAAACGGTTTCGATGACTTCATTTCCAAGCCAATCGATATGCGCCTGATGAATGTTGTCTTGAACAAGTTTGTGCGAGACCGGCACCCGCCTGAAGTCGTCGAGGCCGCACGCCGGCAACAGGACGCGGCGCATGAGGCTATAGCCGATGAAGGGCCGCAGGCGTCACTCGATCCGCAACTGGCAAAAATTTTCATACGGGATGCGTCCATGTCCATAGCCGTGGTGGAGGCGCTCTGCCGCAAACAGGACGCTTACCGGGATGAAGATATTCGGGCATATGTCGTCAACATCCATGGTATTAAAAGCGCCCTCGCAAATATCGGCGATATGAAGCTTGCCGCCCTGGCATCCAAATTGGAACAGGCGGGACGGGATCGGGACACTGCTGTCATGTCCTCCGAAACCCCGGCGTTGCTGAACGCGCTACGGGAGATCATTGAACGAATCGCGCCGAAGGAAGAGAACGCGGCCAACGAGAGCACGGACGAGGACCGAAGCTATCTGCGCGAAAAATTGCTTGCGCTGCAAGCGGCGTGTACGATGTACAACAAAAAAGTCGCCAAAGACGTGCTGTCCGAGTTGGAACACAAAGCATGGTCTCGACCGACCAAAGAATTGCTGGATACTCTCGCCAGAGAACTGTTGCACAGCAAATTCAAAAGGATCGCAAGCGCTGTGGACAAGGCTCTCCACGACGCATGACATGGTTTCCGTTCAGCGTGCGTGTTGTTCCAGGATTGCCAGGGGATCCAGCTTGTACTTGCTCGGGTCGAGGCAGTGCTTGATCTGTATCGCGCGCTGAACTTTCAGGTCGATCAGGGTGGGGGGGACGCCCTGTCCGCCGGGCTCCCGCACCAGGAGGAGCTGGGGCCTGAGGGGTTCTGCGGGGTCCACTTGCGACACCACGGCCAGGTGGTCGTCGTTCAGTTGGACGAGGCTGCCGGGGGGATAAATGCCGATGCACTGGATAAAGCGCTCGACAAGCTCGGGCACAAAATCCTCGCCGCGCATGCCGTAGAGCATGCCCAAGGTGCTGTGGGGCGCCATGGGCTCCTTGTAGACGCGCCGGCTGGAGAGCGCGTCATAGACATCCACGATGGCGAGTATCTTGCCGGCGGGGCCGATCTCGTCATCTTTTTTTCCGTCCGGGTAGCCTTTGCCGTTGAAGCGTTCATGATGTTCAAGGGCGCCCCGGCTCACCAGGTCCGAGAGGTCGGGGATTTTTTTCAGATGCTCGTAGCCGAGTGTGGGATGCCCGCGCATGACGGAAAACTCCTCCGGCGACAGCCTGCGGGGGCTGTTCAGAATATCCAGGGGAACTTCCATTTTGCCGAGATCGTGGAAAAATCCCGCCAGGCCAATCGTATGCAGCGCTGAACCTTCATAGCCGAGATGCTTGGCGAAAATGACGGCTATCGTGGCGACATTGATGCAATGCGAAAAGGTATAGTCATCCTTTCTGCGCAGCTTGGAAAGGGCAAGCAATGCGTTGGCGTTGCGCGAGACGCTTTCCACAATGCCTTCCACGGCATCGCTGCCGGCGTCGATATCCGCCTGGCCGGTGTTTTTGAATGCCTCCATGACCCGTTGCGCGGTATCCAGGGTCTGGGTGTAGAGCTGTTTTGCCTGCGGCAGTTCTTCCTTCAGGGCGACCTGGGGGATCAAGCCCGTGTGGTCCGAAGGTTCGGCGAGCACCTTGCGCAGTACGGCCTCATCCGAACCTCCGTGCAAAAGCCGCCATTGCTCCTGGCTGCGCGTAAGATCGACCAGGGCTTCCGTGTATCCGTTGGCGCGAATCGTCTCTATATCCTCCACGCTCTCCAGCATGACGTCCGCGCTGAAGAGTACCGGACAGTCAAGATCAGCCTGGACGACGCTTGTGATGTACATGCCGGGTTGCAGGCTGTCGAGGGGAAGTTTCCGTAGCATGAGATACTCGTAACTTTGTGGAGAGTATTAATAGAAGATTTCCGACTGCAGAAGTTTTGCAATGTCCTCAAGGCGCGCATCAATCTGTTGCGTGAAACGGATGCCGAATTGCACACCCACAGTCCACATGACGATTGCCATGCGGTTTTCAAGAAAGGGCGCGAGAATGGAAGTGTTTTGCAAGGAGACTTCCATGCCGACGGGCGGCAGTTCTTCGTTGGGAGGCAGTCCCAGGCGCGCGCCGGACACGCTTACGTCAAGCAGCACGGCCGGCAGTTTGCGGTCGTCGCTTACGGTATGGACATAAAACATGTGTTCAAGAGGAATTCGCGGGTTTTTTCGCCGTTCAGTCATGTCGGCTCCTTACTGTGCGCGCATACGCGCTGTTGCTTCGGCGTCAGGTTGGTGAAGGGGCCGAAATAAATTCCAGAAACTGCCGGGCAACCGCGAGTTCCGGATTGAGCGCCAGCGCTTTTGCCAAGCATTCTTTCGCGGCTTCTATATTTTTCATTTCGTAATAGGTCCGCGCGATATTGAAGAGGAGATGGTCATCTTCCTTGATCTCCAGGGCGCGCGAATAGAAATCAATGGCGAGCGGGTAGTTGCGTTCCTTGCGCTGCCGCACGGCGGCGGTAGAAATGCTGATTTGGAAATGGTCGAAAAAAAGCATGCCGGCGGCTTGTTGCACCAAGAGGCGCAATTCATCGGCTTCGCCCTCCTTCATGGCCATGCCGGCTTCGCCGTGCAGGATGGCGAGGAAACTCCGCAGGAAACGCCCGATCTCCTGGTCGGGTTTTTCCTGGGGCATGGGCGTGCCCACAGCGCCCATCCATGCGGCCAATTGCTGCACTCCAGGGCGGATCTGCTTGTCATAGCAGTCCGATTCCGGAATATAGTGCTGAAAGAATTCGGAATTGGCGATGGTGCTGACAACGCCGGTAGGGCGATTGGCCGCGTCAAGGGGCTGGACGCATATGTCCAGCGTCGGAAGCTGGGCTGCCAGCCACATGATGGTTTGCTGCTGCTCCTGTTTGGTTGTTCCCGTACCAACAAGAGACTGCTTTCTGGTCGAATACGACCCCAGCACGAGATGCTCCATACCAGCCTCACAAAACATCTTGCCCGCAACGCGCATGCCGTCTTACATGCCGCGTGGGGCGGATGGCACAAGCTGCGTGTACAGCCTGCCGCGCGAACTGTGCCATCGTAGTCGCCTGGGGCGTATTTGTCAAATATACTGCGCCTTTTTCCTGCCGGCGGCAAGCTGATGCCGTTTTTGCGCGGAAAGTTCCATCTTTCTCAGGCGCAGGGAACGGGGGGTGATTTCCACCATTTCATCCTCCCGCACAAAATGGAGAGCGCGCTCAAGACTCATCGGCCGTACCGGGGTGAGGATGATATTCTCATCTTTGCCCGCGGCGCGCATATTTGACAGTTTTTTTTCCTTCGCGGGATTCACGTCTATGTCGTTGTCGCGGTTGTGCTCACCCACGATCATGCCTTCATACACCGGCTCTCCCGGCGTGATGAACAACTGGCCGCGCGGCTCAAGATTGAACAGGGCGTAGGCGACGCCCGATCCTGCGCGATCAGAGACGAGAGACCCGGTAAAGCGCGTGGGAAAGCCGCCGCGAAAGGGTTCATAGCCGCTGAGAGAGGAATTCATGATGCCGGTGCCCTTGGTGTCGGTGAGAAATTCATCCCTGTAGCCGATAAGTCCGCGGGAAGGCACGGAAAAAGTCAGGCGGACCCGGCCGCTGCCGTTGTTGATGCAGTGCGTTATGCGTCCCTTGCGTTGCGCCAGTTTTTCCGTGACGATGCCCATGAAGAGTTCATCGCAGTCCACGTGGAGTTCTTCCACCGGTTCCATGAGTTCGCCGCCGCTTTCCTTCATAATGACTTCCGGGCGGCCCACGGAAAGCTCAAAACCTTCACGCCGCATGGTTTCAATCAGGATGGCCATTTGAAACTCGCCGCGTCCTTTGACGACAAAGGCGTCTTTCTCGCTGCTTTCTTCCACCTGGATCGCCACATTGCCCAGGGATTCGCGCAGCAGGCGCTCATATATCTTGCGCGACTGGACAATCTTGCCCTCGCGGCCCGCCAGGGGGGAGCTGTTTGCGGCAAAACGCATGGCCACCGTGGGCTCGTCCACCCGGATGCGCGGCAGCACCCTGGGATTGTCCTGTGTGCATATGGTGTCCCCGATGGCGACATCCTCAAGGCCCGCCAAGACCACGATATCGCCGGGCCGGGCTTCTTCCGCCTCCACCAGGCGCGCGCCCTCATACGCCTGCAGGCGCGTAACGCGCAACGGCCTTCCTTCTCCGTCTTCACCGATGCAGATCAGGCGGTCGTTGGCGCGCGCCCTGCCGTGCATAACCCGTCCGACGGCCAGGCGTCCCAGGTAGTCGGAATACGACAGGTCGGCCACAAGCATCTGGAAAGGCTCTTCCGGGTCATGGCTTGGGCCGGGAATATGCGCGAGGATGGCGGAGAACAGCGCGCACATGTCCTGGGCGTCGTCTTCCAGGCTGCGCATGACCCGGCCCTGGCGGCCAATGGCGTAGAGCACGGGAAATTCCAACTGGGCGTCGGAAGCGCCAAGGTCGATCAACAGATCATACACTTCGCCGAGCACTTCCTGCGGACGCGCATCCTTGCGGTCAATTTTGTTGATGACCGGGATAATGGGCAGCTTTGCCTCCAGGGCCTTGCGCAACACAAAACGGGTTTGCGGAAGCGGGCCTTCCGAGGCGTCAACGAGCAGAATCGCGCCGCCCGCCATGGACAGGGCGCGTTCCACTTCGCCGCCGAAATCCGCGTGTCCCGGAGTGTCGATGATGTTGATTTTCACGCCCTGCCAACTGACGGCGCAGTTTTTGGCAGCGATGGTGATGCCGCGTTCGCGTTCCAGTTCCATGGAGTCCATAACGCGATCGGGGCTTTCCCGGCCTTCATGGAATACGCCGCTTTGACGGAACAGGGCATCCACCAGGGTGGTCTTGCCGTGGTCAACATGGGCAATGATGGCGACGTTGCGGAGCTTATCGCTTGTGATCATCGGGAGAATCAGCTTTGGGCGTCTTGCGCGCCTGTTTGCCGCCGGCATCGCGCCCCGCGGCCGTGTGTTCCATGCGCGGGAAAAGATTGGAAGCGCCGGCCAGGACAGTGCCCGGAACAAGCGCGCCCCAACTGTCAGCCTCTGCTTCCAGCGTGCGGGTGGGAGGGTTGCAAGGTTTCTGCCCCAGTTGTTCCAGCATGGCGGTTGCGGAAGCGGGCATGACGGGCCACAGGCACAGGGCGATCTTGCGCATGGCTTCCAGCAGGGTATACAGCACCGCGCCCAGCCGCTCGTTGTTGCCCTGCTTGTGCAGGGTCCACGGCGCCTGGCTGTCCACGTACTTGTTCAAGGCGCGCACAAGCTCCCACAGCGACTCCAGCGCCAGGGAAACATGCGTTTGCGCGAAAAGCTGCACGTAGTTGTGCAGGGCATGGGAGAGAAGGGAACGCAGGGCGCTGTCGTCAGCTTCTTCCTCGCCGGGCGGGGGACAGAGCGACTGGAAATACTTCGCGTTCATGGACAGCACGCGGCTGAACAGGTTGCCGAGGTCATTCGCCAGGTCGGCATTGGCGCGCGTTATGAAACTCTCGTCGGAAAAGCTTGCGTCCGATCCGAAATGCATTTCCCGCAAGAGAAAATAGCGCACCGGATCAAGCCCGAAACGCTCGCACAACTGCACCGGGTCAAGCACATTGCCGAGGCTCTTTGACATTTTTGCGTCGCGCGCCAGCCAGTAGCCATGCACATTCAGGCGCCGGTACACGGGCAGCCCGGCGGCCTTCAGCATGGCGGGCCAAAATATGGCATGGGGTTTGAGGATGTCTTTGGCGATCAGGTGCTGGCCCGGCCAGAATTTGCGGCATTGCGCGCCCTCGGGACCGCCCAGCGCGCTCAGGTAGCTGAGCAGGGCGTCAAACCAGACATAGCAGACAAAGTCCGTGTCAAAAGGCAGCGCAATCCCCCAGGAAAGACGCGACTTGGGGCGCGAGATGCAGAGATCCTCCAGCGCGCCGCTTTCCAGCATGGCGAGGGTTTCATTGCGGTAGCGTTCAGGCCGGATGAAGTCCGGGTGGGTGAGGATATGCTCTTTCAGCCAGCCGAGATACTTGGACATGCGGAAGAAATAATTTTTCTCGCTGAGAAATTCCGGCCTGGTCAGGTGCTGTGGGCACAGGCCGTTTTCCAGCTCTTTTTCCGGGTAGAAGCGCTCGCAGCCGTAGCAATAATACCCGCCGAACTCGCCGAAATAGATGTCGCCGGCGTCGTACACGCGCTGCAACACAGACTGCACGACGCGCGTGTGTCCGGCTTCGGACGTGCGGATAAAATGATCGTACTGGATGTTCAGCCTGGGCCAGAGCGCGCGGAACTCCGCACTGATGGAATCGGCAAATTCCAGCGGCGATTGTCCGGCATGCTCGGCGGCCCGGCATATCTTGTCGCCGTGTTCATCCGTGCCGGTCACCAGGCAGGTGGAAGCGCCCAGCAGCGTGTGAAAGCGGACGAGACTGTCCGCAACTATGGTCGTGTAGGCATGGCCAAGGTGGGGCTTTGCGTTCACGTAATATATGGGGGTGGTGAGATAATACCGCATGCGCGTTCCCGGCCGCTAGTGTCTCGGGCGGCGTTTCCGTTTGGCTTTTTGGGTTTCCTGTGCCGTTGCGCTTGCCTGCCCCGGCGCTTCGTTTTCAGGGCCGTCGTCGAGCAGTCCGTTGAAGAGTTCCGGATCGTTCAGCGAGTCGGGGCTGACGGACACCACCAGCAAGCCGGCGTCGCTCTTTTGGTTTTCCAGGCGTTCCGGATGCGCCTGTTGCGTCTGCTCGGGGCGTTGCGGCGTCAAGCTGCGCCATTCCTCCAGGGAGATTTCCCGCTCTTCATTGTCTTCATTGATCACGCTCAGGCTGTTGCGGAACATGTTGGCCCGCAGTACCTTCATGGCGCCCCGGCTGGTCTGGTACCGTTTGCCAAGGCGCGGGCATTCCCGGTGAAAGGCGTCGTAGTTTTCCTGCTCATAGCTGAGGCAGCATAAAAGCCGTCCGCAAATTCCCGAAATTTTGGCCGGGTTGAGAAAGAGGTTTTGCTCTTTGGCCATGCGTATGGTGACCGGGGCGAATTTGCGCAGGAAACGGCGGCAACAGCATACCATGCCGCAGTTGCCGACAGCGCCGATCATCTGGGTTTCATGGCGGACGCCTATCTGGCGCAATTCAATACGGGCGCGGTATTCACGGACCAGGTCCTTGAGGAGATCGCGAAAATCGATACGCACCGGCGCGGTAAAGTAAAAGACTATTTTTGAGGCGTCAAAATAGACTTCGACATCCACAAGCTTCATATCGAGTCCGCGGGTGCGGATGGCTTCCTGGCAGAAACGCCGCGCGCGCCGGGCAAGTTCGTCGTTATTTTTGGCGACGTCCTTGTCCGCGTCCGTAGCGGTGCGTACAAGGCGTATTTCAGAACAGAGGCTGCCGTCCGGCAGGGAGTCGTGCAGGCTGATAATCTGTCCGAGCAGGAGTCCCTGTTCTGTTTCCACCATGCACTGCTCGCCGACAGGGGGGGGGTCGGGCATGTCGCAATAGAGCGTCGGACCGCAGTGGCGTAGCCGAATTCCAACTATGGGCATATATGTGGTGCGCGCAGGCTGCTTGCAAAGGTTAGGGCGCGGAACATGCCATCCATTCCGGCATACGCGCCGATCAAAATTTGTCCTTCATATCCGGCCTGCTGTCAACAAAAATTCATGTGGGCGTTTTTTTTGAGCGCTTCCAAACGCTGTTTACATGGTGCGCAAAGTGTTGTATTTGTATTGTAAAGGGGATGCGCCATGCTGAGTTCTGCCAGCGTACAGCGTTATCTGCCGCCTCTCGCGGCCGTTTTCAGCTTTCCGCGCAAGGGCATTGAGCTTTCCGCCCGGATAGACGACATTATCAACGGCGGCGAATATGTTGTTTCCGTTGTCTTCATGCATGTCCGCGAAACGCTTGCCGAAGGAAAGTGGCCTCCTGCGGAAATGGAAATTCTGCGTGGGCTGACGGGAACCGGCATAACGCTGTTTGAGACGCTTCTCGCCATGACCAAGCAAAGGCATGTTGCCCCCGTAAAGCAGGCAAAATTGCGCGCGTTGCTTGAAGAATACAATAAGCTTTTTGAAGATATTGCTTTGTTTTCCGACGATATTTCCGCTGAAGACTGCTTCCGCGCCGCTTGCGCGGGCGATGCATTCTCAGACCTGAACACGCCGGAGGAAGACGCGGCATGGCGCGATTTGTAGCCGGAGATGTCGTTATTCTTCCCTTCCCGCATACAGACCAAAGCGGCGGCAAAAAACGTCCGGCTGTTGTCCTGCATGAAACACAGGACCAGGATATTTTGGTCTGCATGATCACCAGCGCGGCGTATGGGTCCGCAACCATCCCCCTGGACACAAAAAATCTGCAAAGCTCCGGGTTGCGCGTTAGCTGCGCCGTCCGCCCCGACAGGCTCCTTGTGGTGTCCCCGGCATTGGTGGAGAAAAAAACCGGCCGTCTCTCCAAAGAGATGCTGTCCGCGATCAAGGGCGTCCTTGTGTCCTGGTTTCAAGATTGACTCGTTACGATGCAAGCTGTGGCAGACCGGGTCGGGGCAAGCCACCCCGGCGACACAAAAATTCACTTGGGCGTTTGTAAAAGGCGCGCGGCGCTGTTTCAGGTCAGCGCCGAGCGTAGTTTCGGAGAGGAGGTCAGTACTCTCCAAATCTGTTTATATTACCGCTTCATGTTCACCACGACTTCCATCATGGTGTCGGGCACGCCTCTGGCGGCCCGCTGTCCAAACCTTGTGTCGTTGCCGCGAACTTGAATTTTCGGCAACAGCGCGGTATCTTTCTTTGAACGCAGGAGCAACACCCACATGGAACTCAAGCCCCTATCACCGACGAATGACTTCGTTTTCAAAAAAGTGTTCGGTGAAAACCTGACGGTTCTGGAGGACTTTCTCAAGGCGGTTCTGGACTTGCCCGCCAAGGAATACAAGGGCTTGACGGTAGTTGACCCCAATCTGGATCGGGAGTTTGTTGAAGACAAGCTTGGTGTTCTGGATGTCAAGGTCAACACAAGTTCCGGAAAAGTCATTGATGTCGAGGTGCAAGTAAAACCGCAGCGCTCCATCTGGAAGCGCATGCTGTTTTACACGGCGAAGATGGTTGTGGAACAGGTCAAAAGCGGCTACCAATATGATCAGATGAACAGGGCGATCAGCATCCTGATCGCGGATTTTGAGATGGTTCGGGAAAACAGCGCCTACCATAATCGTTTTCGGCTCTATGACGAGAACACCAGGGCGCGTTTCCCCGATTCCATAGAAATCAACGTACTGGAGCT
>Ga0082212_10010524_pt1 | contig 11824 bp, 11 predicted proteins | sample TergutNt197P3_FD_71548 | JGI IMG/M metagenome (GOLD analysis project Ga0082212, IMG submission 71548) | Neocapritermes taracua P3 segment gut microbial communities from Petit-Saut dam, French Guiana - Nt197 P3 | ecosystem: Host-associated > Arthropoda: Insects > Digestive system > Gut ... | reverse complement strand
AAGCTGCGTCGTTAAAATTGGCGCCGGGATAAAAATAGTCGTCGATGTGTATACCGTCCACATCGTATTTTTCTATGATTTCAGCCACGCCGTCAATGACCAGTTGCCTTGCCTCGGGCAAGCCGGGGTCCAGATACAAGCCCTTATTTCCTCCTGATTCGGCCCATCCCACGGCTAATTCAGGATGCAGCCGAACCGGGTTGTTGGGCGCAAGGGTCTCAGGGTCGGAACTGTTTGTGATCGTATGTATGATTCTGTAGGGATTTAACCATGCGTGGAGCTCAATGCCTTTTGCGTGGCATGCCTCGATCCAATACGTAAGCGGATCAAAATCCATGATACCAAGTCCCTGAGCCCCGGAGAGCCATTGGCTCCACGGAAAAATATCGGATTCGTAAATCGAGTCGCCGGTCGGCCGTACCTGGAGGATTATGGCGTTCAGGCCTAAATCTGCCGTACGGGCTACTATAGCGTCAGTTTCCTGCCTCATGGCTGCCGAGGAAAGTCTTTGCCGCGATGGGAAGTCCAGATTGAGGAGCGTTGCGACCCACACCGCGCGAAATTCGCCTGCCGGAGTTGGTTCGGGCGCGACTGACGTGTAATCACTTATGGCGCTTACATCTTCGGCCTTCAGCGGCTCCTCCGGGGGAGCCGGTTCAGGCGGCAACGCATGTTGTTCGTCTAATGCCGGCTTAGACGGGCCACTCGGGATCGTATTATCCTGGTTTGCGGGGATACTACATCCGCCGAGCAGGGTTCCGACGAGCAATATGGCGACGATGCAGCGGTTGAGATGTTTCACGTTGTTCTCCTATTATAGGGTTAATGAACATATTACCTAGGATAGAATAACATATTCAGCCCGGAAAAGCTAGGTAAGCGCTGAACAATGTCATTGTGTAAAATGCTTGAATAGCCATAGACACTGTGGTATTATTATTCAACCGTACTGCTTATTAAAGAGATGAGGCGCGAGTTGCATTACGCGGATTACAAGACGATACTGTCCACAAACGATGGCATGAACCTTTTTCGCGGTTGCGTACATGGATGTATTTATTGCGATAGCCGCAGTGTTTGTTACCGCATCAACCACGATTTCGAGGATATCGAAATTAAGCGGGACGCCGCAAGGATTCTGGAAGGGCAACTCAAAAGGCGACGAAAAAGGTGTATTATTTCAACGGGGTCTATGTGCGACTCGTACATGCCTTTTGAGGAAACACTCAAAATCACGAGGCAGTGCCTTGAATTGATAGAACGATATGGCTTTGGTCTGGCGATTCTGACAAAATCGGCAGGTATTCTGAGAGACCTTGACATACTTAAGGCGATAAATGAAAAAGCTCGCTGCGTTGTGGAAATGACGCTAACCACATTCGACGAGGATTTATGCAAGATAGTCGAGCCAAATGTTTCGTCAACAATTGAACGCTTCAGAGCCCTTGAAACATTTCGGGACGCCGGTATTTCCACGGTGGTATGGTTAAGCCCGATTCTGCCTTTCATCAATGATACCGAGGAAAATCTCCGGGGGCTGATGGGCTATTGCATAAGCGCAGGTGTTGCGGCGATTCTCTGCTTTGGGTTTGGCATGACCTTGCGCGAGGGGGATCGCGAGTACTTTTACACGAAGCTGGACGAGAGCTTTCCGGGTATGAAAGACCGCTATATCAAAGCGTTCGGCAACTCATATGAATGCAGCAGCCCGAACAATGCCGGGCTTATGAAAGTATTTACAGAGGAATGTGCGAAACATGGCATTTTGTACAAAACAGACGAGGTCTTTTCATTCATCAGGAAATTCGAACAGCCGCAAACGCAGTTGTCGTTATTTTGACTTGTTTACCTGACTATCCCGTGCGGGATGCGGTTATATCCGGTGATTGTAATAAAATGGAGGAAAAACTATGGCTATCTTCTTGCTGGGCGATTCAGTTTCAAAGGGTGTAATGTTTGATAATGAGAAAGGTCGTTTTTCGCTTTTGCGCGAATCTTTCTATAACCTGCTGCGCCCGAAGTTTAATACCGAGGTGGTAAATATTTCGCGTTTGGGCCGGACTCTGAGCGATGCGCTTACTGCCCTGGAGCAGCAGCTAAAACTCAGAAAACCGCGAGCCGTGGCTATCGAACTGGGGGGCAATGATTGTGATTTCGATTGGGTGCAAGTCGCAAAAGAGCCGCAAGCCGCCCATGAATGCAAAACGCCATTTACCCAGTTTGAGCAGGGTATCCGGGATTTGGTGACGCGGCTCCGCAGAGATAATATCGTACCTATCCTCATCAATCTTCCACCTATAGACGCCGACCGGTATTTCCGGTTTATTTGCCGGGAGGATCCTAAGATGGAAAAAGGCGTGCTCTCTTTTTTGGGGAGCGTTACGCATATTTACTGGTGGCATGAGCGTTTTTCAAGCGTTATCGGTAAAATAGCTGATGAAATGGGGGCGCGTTTTATCGATATACGAAGAAACTTCCTGTATCAGGAGGATTATCGCGATTTTATTGGCGACGATGGGATCCATCCAAATGAGCACGGGCATAAGCTCATTGCTGAGTGCATACACGATTTTATGACGAAGTACTATTCCGAAATACTAGTCCCGGCTAAAGCATAATGGTTTTATGAGTGAGAAAAAAACGGTTCCGTTTGGCAGGATACTTGCCTTTGGTATTGGAGACATATTCGGCGGAGGCGGGTTCAATATCATAAATTTCCTGTATCCGGGGTTTTTGGTACTTGCGGTCGGGTTGCCTGCGTACCTAGCGGGGATTATTATGATGGTTGTGCGCGTATTCGACGCGGTCATAGACCCTCCGTTGGGATACTTCTCGGACAAACTGCGCGTCCGGTTCGGAACGCGCCGGGGTTCGATTCTCGTTTGTGCGCCACTCGTTGTCCTATCAATGTTTCTTATGTTCTTCCCATACAAGAACCCCAGCCTTATGATTAGATTCTGGGCCGCCCTGATTTCGTATGTATTCTATTGCGCAGTGCAATCGTCTATAATGATCCCTTACTATTCGCTGTCCAGCGAGATTACAGAGGACTACACCGAGCGGGCGCGCATGACGTCGGTGCGATTGGGGTTTTCCATTTTTTCGTCTATCGTATGCGTTGCTGTGCCTGGTCTTATTATAGACGCGTTTGAGGGGAATAATGGATACATCGCGATGAGCCTGATTTTTGGCGTCTTTTTCATGATATGCGCAGGAATCACCGGGTTTTTTGCCAAGGAGGGGATTCCCCCGCCTACGGAGGCGGAGCCGTTTGTTTTGGCAAACCTCATCAGGCCGTTTCGCGTAAAGGTATTCAGGCAGTACCTTTGGATTCTGCTTTGCTGCCAAATGACGATGGCGATCATGAGCGCGCTGTTTTTCTTCTACGTCGATTTCTATTTCTGCAGGGACTTGACGGCTGCAGGGGACAGCAACATGGTGGGGCTTCTGGGCGCGGCGATAATGTTCGGCATGCAAATCGTTGCGCTGCCGGTGTATATGAGACTTATCCGGAAAACTAATAAAACGAGGGTCTATATAATCGGCTCCGCCATATGGATAGTCAGCGCTCTGGTATTGCTTGTACTGCCGTCGGGTGTAAATGCAGCCTGGTTGTACTTGCTGGCGGCTGTTATGGGGTTTGGCATAAGCGGCCCCGGTCTCATACCGCACACGATTTATGCTGATGTTGTTGACGTGGGCCATCTGCAACTTTCGGCGAGGGTTGCGGGCGAGTTTGCCGGCGTTGCAAACCTGATATACACTGTAGCGCAGGCTATAGGGCTGGCGATAGTGATGGGGATTATCGGCGCCGCCGGCTTTATCGAACAAGATATTAGCGAGGGAGCCGCGAGAATTATGGCGCAGCCTGAATCCGCGCAGAAAGCGATAATCTTGGTCATGGCTATAGCGCCGCTGGTATTCATGTCCTTTGGAATATTTGTCTGTACGCGATATCGCCTTGACAAGGAAAAACACGAGCAGGTATTGGCTGCGATCGATGGCAGCGAGGAAGAAAAAAAGGCGGTTCTTAGCCTATTATAGGTTTATGGTTTGATCGGCGGGAGGTGGACGGCGATTGACAGTGCTATGAAAACAAGGCGCCCGAATGGGGTTTTGTATTTTGTCGTCTATATATTAATTTATCCGCTGCTGAAAGTCCTGTTCCATTTGGAGGTCGATCGAAGGAATTACGACCCGCCCAAGGGTCCCTTTATTGTTGTTTCCAACCATGTGTCATTTATGGATTTTGTAATTGTCATGCTTGCGCTTTACCCCCGTAGGCTCAATGCTGTGGCTGCGCATAAGTTCTTTCTGTACAAACCGCTCGATAAGCTGCTGCCGATAATGGGAGTAATACCAAAAAAACTGTTCGACCCGGATATCGGCTCGATTAAGAGGATCAAGACCGTTCTGAAGCGCGGGGGAAGGATACTGTTGTTCCCGGAGGGGCGTTGTTCGACCGATGGAGCGTATGTCGGGATACACAAAGCCACGGGCAAGCTGATAAAAAACCTTGGCGTGCCGGTGATAAGTTGCCACATCGAAGGCGCTTATACATGCATGCCTTACTGGCGCAAGGGAATCAGGTTAGGACGCGAGCGCTTGACGATAGCGGGGCTGTTTTCACAGGAGGATACGAAGTCGCTTTCTGTCGACGAAATAAACAGCGCGATCGACTCCCGGTTGGGCGGGTTTGATACGTCACCGCCCGCGAGGCCGTTTCGCACATTCAGGTCTAGGAAGCTTGTCGAGGGATTGCATAATATATTTTATTGGTGCCCTAAGTGCAACGGAGAATTCACGCTGGAGACGCAGGGCAACACCATCCGTTGTTCGGTTTGCGGCAACGCAGCTTATATGGACCATACCGCAAGGATCACCCCCGCGCCTGGCAGCATAGCCCCGGAGAGCGTTCATGCGTGGTACAGGGAACAGGCGCGATATGAGATGCAGTTTTTATATGACGATATGGAACCGATCGGCGAACCGGTCAACGTCAGGATGCCATCCGCGACTGCCGGTGGCGGCATGGAGCAGTGCGGTAGCGGTATGCTGTTGCTCGACGCCGAGGGATGGCATTTTGACGGTGAACTATCCGGGTCTCCGGTAAGTTTGTTATTCCCGCTCTACACGGTCCCGGCAGTGCCTTTCGACCCAGTTGACAATTTTCAGATTTATGCCCAAGGCCGCTTTTATATGTTCACCCCCGTAGACCCGCAGAGAGTAGCGAAGTATGCGATTGTCGGGGAATGCGCGTATTGGCGCTTCGTGCCGCATATCCAGATGACGCCGAGTATAGACAGCGGGTTTACGGTGCAAGCGCCGTAAACCCGCAATTCATAATGCATTATGAATTATATTAGTACATCCCGCCCATGTCGGGGGCTGCGGGCATTGGAGCCGGTGGTTCGGGGATGTCCGCGACCAGTGATTCTGTCGTAAGCACCATAGACGCCACTGACGCTGAATTCTCAAGCGCGCTGCGGCAAACCTTTGTCGGGTCTACGATGCCGGCTTTGATGAGGTCGCAGTATTCCTGTTTCGCAGCGTCAAAGCCGAATGCCGGATCGTTGCTGTTCTTGATTTTGTCGAGAACAACGGCGCCCTCAAGCCCCGCGTTAATCGCAATTTGCTTGACTGGGGACTCCAAAGCCTTGGCGACCAGCGCCATGCCTGTTTTCTCGTCGCCCGATGCTCCGTCTAGCAGTTTTTCCACCGCTTTTGCCGCGACGACATATATTGTGCCGCCTCCGGCGACTATGCCTTCTTCAACGGCCGCGCGTGTGGCGTTGAGCGCATCTTCCATACGGAGCTTTTTCTCTTTCATTTCGGTCTCCGTAGCAGCGCCTACTTTGATGACGGCGACACCGCCGGAGAGTTTCGCCAAACGCTCCTGGAGCTTTTCTTTATCGTAATCGGACGTGGTGATCTCTATCTCGCTCTTGATCTGGTTGACCCTGGCTTTGATGTCTTCGGTTTTGCCGGCGCCCTCTACTATGATCGTATTGTCTTTCGACGCTTTGACCTGCCGCGCTGTGCCAAGCATATCGACCGTTGTTTCCTTGAGTTCCATTCCCAGCTCGCTGGAAATGACTTCGCCGCCTGTCAGAGCTGCTATGTCGCGCAGCATTTCCTTGCGCCTGTCGCCAAAGCCCGGGGCTTTAACGCACAGACATACGAACGTGCCGCGGATCTTGTTGAGGATTATTGTTGCAAGGGCTTCGCCCTCGACGTCTTCGGCGATTATCACAAGCTTGCGCCCTGCCTGAACGACCTGCTCGAGGACGGGGAGTATTTCTTGGATGTTGGATATTTTTTTGTCGGTTATAAGTATATAAGGCTCGTCGATGACAGCTTCCATCTTTTCGGCGTCTGTCACCATGTATGGAGTGATATAGCCGCGGTCGAACTGCATGCCTTCAACGACTTCGGAATATGTTTCAGCCGTCTTAGACTCCTCAACTGTTATGACGCCATTACGGGAAACTTTATCCATAGCTTCCGCGATAAGCGTACCGATGGTTTCGTCGCTGGACGAAACGGCGCCTACGCGCGCTATGTCCTCGGAGCCTGAGACCGGGTTGGAATTTGCCTTTATTGCGTCAACGGCGGAGACGACAGCTTTTTCGATGCCTCTTTTCATGACCATTGGGTTTGCCCCGGCTGCAACATTTTTGATACCCTCATGAATTATTGCCTGCGCGAGCAATGTTGCGGTGGTCGTGCCATCGCCCGCAACGTCGTTTGTCTTCGACGCCACTTCCTTGACAAGCTGGGCGCCCATATTCTCGAACGGGTCCTTCAACTCAATCTCCTTAGCTATAGTAACGCCGTCATTGGTGATGAGCGGGGAACCGTATTTTTTATCAAGAACTACATTCCTGCCCTTAGGGCCAATCGTCAACCGCACGGTATCCGCAAGCTGATTGACGCCTTTTTCCAAAGACCTGCGGGCCTCCTCGCCATAAATGATTTGCTTCGCCATTAATTAGTTACCTCCTGTTATATTTTTCCAAATTTTGTGGTTCCGGCTGAAAACCGGCACACAGCATTAGTGCAGGACAGACCCAACAGCCTGCACGCAAAATCACTCAACTACCGCGAGGATATCGCTCTGGCGCACGATCGTCAGTTCCTCACCGTCGATCTTGACTTCAGTCCCGCTGTATTTCCCTGTGATTATTCGGTCGCCTTTTTTTACGACCATTTTCACCTCATTGCCATCGATTACACCGCCGGGGCCTACTTCGATGACCTCATACACCTGCGGTTTCTCCTGGGCCGCACTCGTCAGTATGATACCGGCCTTCGTAGTTTCTTCCGCCTCGACCTGTTTGATAATAACGCGATCCGCCAATGGCTTTAATGTCATTGCAAATAACCTCCTTAATTTCTGTTAAACAGTCTGGCTGCGTTAGCACTCTCATGCCATGAGTGCTAACGCAATTATTATAATAATCTAACTTAAATCATTTCGCAACTGGGATTAACCGCACATTTACATCATTATCAGGGATAATACAGGATTAGGTGCGATTACTACAGATATTCTCCAAGAAACGGCTATTTATTCTGAATTTCGCATGATTTTTATATATATCAGTTGAAAAAATCTATTTCTGACGGAAAGATGAAATTGATTCCTTTCGGAACGAGTTTAAAACTGATTTTTTTTGCGTATATCGCCTCGCCGTCAATATTTACAACAAACTCGCGATCGCCTTCCACATCCATACCGCTGCCGCGCACGTGCGTTATTATATCCGGAAACTCGCGGAAACGGCCCTTGGAATATTTTCCCACGACAGTAATGACTTTCAGGCGGGAAACAGGCTTTACGATCAGACAATCAAGTATACCATCGTCAGGCATGGCGTCCGGCACAGGATTGAAGCCGCCGCCGTAGAATCTTCCGTTGCATGCGCAAGCAAGCGTGATTTTGCCGTCCACGGTGAAATCTTCAACGGTGATCCGGAAATTCTGCGTCACGCCTTTTATAAGGTTCATAATGAGCGATACGATATATCCGGTCACGCCGCCGATAAGCGGGATGCCACTGTATTTATGCACGTCCGCGCCTATGCGCGCGTCTATGCCGACCGAGCAGATATCCAAGCCGTATCGCCCTTCGCAGTCGATGAGGTCGAGCGGACGGACCGTCCCGCCGGCCAGCGCGCTCAAGTCGCGGAACATGTGCAAATTTTCTTTTCCAAACATCTTGATAAAATCGTTCCCGGTACCGCACGGATAATGCGTAACAGCGACATTTGGACGCTTTGCGGCGCCGTTGGCGCACTCGTTGAGCGTACCGTCGCCGCCGCATGCGTAAACATAGAGCATATCCTCAGATTCCGCATCCTCCGAGATTTTACGGCAGGCGTCCATAGGCGCTTGAGTCATGTAGATTTCAAAAGGATCGGCGAGAGTTTCGGCAAACGATCGGATCTCCTGCTCCAGTTCCGCGACACGCTTTTTAACTCCCCCCGCACAAGGGTTGATAATGTACAGATGTTTCATATATAACCTCCAAAGCAAGCCCTAAGTAAACGATGAATAAATCGCGGCGGGATTTGTTCAGCGGTTACTTAATACATATATAAATCACATTTTATCATACCGTTGTACAACTTGCGCTTTTTCACGGCGGTCTTGCCGAACGCGCGCTCGAAACCGGTGTGCGACGACAGGATATACATATTCCAACCGTCGAGTTTTCTTGCCGCCGCGCCGAAACGGCGGTATATTTCTTCAGCCTCGCTGTGCTGCATTACCCTCTCGCCGTAAGGCGGATTTGTCATTATTATCCCGCCGCCGGGATCGCGATGAAACCCGGACGCATCCGCGGTTTCAAAGCGTATAAGTTCCGATACGCCGGCGCGCCGCGCGTTTTCACCGGCAATTTCAATGCATTTCGGGTCGGCGTCGCCGCCCCAAATGCTGTAGCTGCCGTTGAATTCACGGCTTTTTGCCTCTGACGCCGCATCGTCCCAGAGCTCTTTTTTCAGCCAGCCCCATTTTTGCGCCGCGAACGACCGGTCAAGTCCCGGCGCGCGATTAAGCGCCGCCAGCGCCGCTTCGATCGGTATAGTACCGGAACCGCAAAACGGGTCGCAAACAGACTCGCGTCCGCGATACCGGGATAGCTTCACTATTGCCGCCGCAATTGTCTCCCGCAGGGGCGCGACATTCCCGACGGGCCTGTACCCGCGCTTATGCAAACCCGCGCCTGATGTATCGATATACAATGCTGCGTTATCGTCCATTATAGCAAATTGGATTTGATATTTCGCGCCCGTCTCCTTAAGCAACTGAACATTATGCTTTGCCTTCAGGCGTTCGACGACAGCCTTTTTTATTATCTTCTGGCAATCCGGAACGGAGCGCAGTTTTGAACCAAGCGAATGCCCCTTAACGGGGAACGTCGCGTCGGCCTGAATATATCGCTCCCAAGGCATAGCGCGGACGCCCTCGAATAATTGATCGAAGCTGTAGGCTTCCGTTTCACCGACAACGAGTAAAACCCGTTCTCCTGTGCGAAGATTGATGTTTGCCCTTGCGATATCAGAATCTTCGCCTGAAAACAGGACGCGCCCGTTATTTGCGCCGACCCCGGACATACCGAGCCGCCTCAATTCATCCGCACAGAGCCCCTCAAGGCCAAACAAACAAGGAACGCAGAAATTTAATTCATAATTCATAATTCACATTTTGAGTTGAGAGTTGAGAGTTGAGAGTTGATCCCCCGTCTCCTAGTCACTAGCCACTAGCCACTAGCCACTAGTCACTACGTCCCCCGTCTCCTAGTCACTAGCCACTAGCCACTAGCCACTAGCCACTAGCCACTAGCCACTACGTCCCCCGTCTCCTATCCTCTGCTCTTAAGTTCTTCTACCATCTTCGTGATTTCGGGTTTTGCCTCTTCCATGAGTTCGTCCCAGTCGCCTGCGTAGTAATACGCGAGATCACCGCCGGACTTTATGCGACGCACATACCCGTCGAACATATCGTAGTCACGTTCGTACACGTGAAAACTGTTTGCGCGGTGCGTATAGCTGCCGACCGGTACGCCGAGCGTATCGGCTATCCTCTTTTGGAGCATGATGAGCGCGAAAGAATTCATAAACGTCGCTTTCGTTGCGTCGTTTGAGCGGAACAGGACCTTGCAATGCAGCGCCCCGCCTCTGATAAGGAATTGAAGGTGCTGCAGGCACGACGGAGATTCTGAACCCATGTCATGCACGCTTCTGGTCAGGATCACCGCTCTTCGTGAATCGGGGTTGCGCCGCAGGTCGCTGATGAGCCATGGGATCTGATCTTTCATGCGCAGATGGTAAGTGTAGTCCCAGTTGCCCTGATCGACTTCAAAATCTAGGATGCCGTCAAGCATTTCCTGCCTGTACTGTTCAAGCGAGCGGGGGTCGCCTATGAACATTTTGCTTATCATCGGTTCCGCAAGCGGCGACTCGACGATAAACGTCATCGACGCCTCTTTTTGGTTTGTGTCATAATCCGGGCACGGCACGTCTTCGTGGTTTTCATGCAGCGCTGTAAGCGCGGCGTGGTAGGTGTCCGGGAGCGTCGCGCCTTTTACGAATAGCTCGAACATAGCAGGCTCCTTCTTAAATGGTCAAGAGATCACTTGCGTGTTTTTATATATTGATAGCGAGTAATGGATTGTTTTGGTTTTCCCGGTTGACTTCATAGTGTGGTTCATTATCGGCCCCTGCACAACGACCTTCCATTCAGAGAGTTCGTCGAGATTTGGGAAAAATGTGTCGGACGGGGGGAACGCTTCGATTTTTGTTACGTACGCCAAATCGCACATTGGCAGGAAAAGCCTGTATATGCTTTCACCACCGATGATGAAAACCTTTTCTGTTGAAATCCCTGCTATTTTTTCAAGGGCTTCACCGACCGAGTGCACAACGATTGCCCCGTCGACAGAGAGATTCGTGTCTCGCGTGAGGATGATGTTTCTCCGGTTCGGCAGCGGTCTTCCAACGTCATCATACGTCTTCCTTCCGGCAATGACTACGCCGCCGACCGTAGTTTTCATAAAATGCCGCCTGTCTTCGGGGATGATTATGGATTGCGCGCCATTATACCCTATGCCCCAATCACTATTCACAGCTACGATTGCATTCATACAATCACACCTTTACTAAAGCGGCGCAAAACGGGGTATGAGGCGCTCCCGTATTTCTGCATCATCGTTTATATGAACTTTTCACACTCAGTATACATTCTCCATCATAGAATAACAATAGTTATCCCATTATTGTGCCGTTCCAGATCGCAGTCACGCCGTAAGTCTTTGCAGATAAGAAAAGCTTCTCTCGTTTTATCGTCAAAGATAGAAAAATTCTCGCCGATTATGAAGTCTTTAATTTCGCCGCGCGCTTTTTGCCTTTCCAGATATTTTCGCGCTTCAATCCGAATCCCGCCGCCTGTTCCCGTCGACCCGTAACCATGGATGAGTTTGATCGCGGAAACGCCAAGCGGTTTGGCATTCTTGATATTGTACGTGATTCTGCGTATCGCATCGTCAACGACCGGCATTCCGGCTTTTATATTGACTTCTCTCAATAATCCGCTCATAACAATAACAGCCCATAATGGGCGCGTCTGCACTTTAACAACATAACCATCACGATCCCCCAGTATTGACAACATCAGTATAATCGTGTATTTTGTTTAGCACAAGAAAAGAATTTTATTCACAGTATTCCAAATCGTGTTTTTCGCGCAAGCGACTTATCTGAATATGGAGAGGTATCGAAGTGGTCATAACGGGGCTGACTCGAAATCAGTTTGTGAGAAA
>Ga0082212_10010523_pt1 | contig 11824 bp, 5 predicted proteins | sample TergutNt197P3_FD_71548 | JGI IMG/M metagenome (GOLD analysis project Ga0082212, IMG submission 71548) | Neocapritermes taracua P3 segment gut microbial communities from Petit-Saut dam, French Guiana - Nt197 P3 | ecosystem: Host-associated > Arthropoda: Insects > Digestive system > Gut ... | reverse complement strand
TGGATGCCGGAGCGCACGAGTATGCGCATGGATGCGCATTCCAATGCGCCGGAACGGCGCAACGTGAAAAGGAATGTGATGTAACGGCCGAACTAAGGTGGCACTGAACAGTAACATAATTACAGTTCTGTCCCGCATACACCTGAAATAATGCACCTGAAATAATTCTTGACAATACCGGAATCTGTGGTATAATTAATCGCTATGCGCAAAAAAAGGTATGGGCCTCGCGCCCATACCGTAGTTATTGTAACACGACAGAAAGATGTTTGTCAATACAGAAAAGGGACATAACATAACAACTGAGCCGGGTGTGCCAAAGTATGCCTCATACGATATAAATACCGTCGGAGCCGGGCTTCGCCGAACCGGGCCAAATTCCCACTAATGAAAGGGGATATATAAGGTAATGCCAAAAGACGTGGTATATGGCAAGACAGTCAGGAAGAGTTATGCAAAAACAGATGAGATACGCGAAATGCCGAATCTCCTGGAAGTTCAAAAGCAATCATATCAATGGTTCCTTGAAACCGGGCTGAGAGAAGTATTCCGCGACGTTGCGGCAATTACGGACCACACGGGAAACCTTGAACTCACTTTCATCGACTACAATATCAGCGACCACCCGAAGTACACCGTCGAGGAATGCAAAGCGCGCGACGCCACATACGCGACGCCGATAAAAGTCAGCGTTAGGCTTCGCAACAAGGAGACGGAAGAAATCAAGGAGCAGGAAATCTTCATGGGCGATTTCCCGCTTATGACGAATGCAGGCACCTTTATTATCAATGGCGCCGAAAGAGTCGTCGTGTCGCAGATCATAAGGTCTCCGAGCGTTTACTACGAAAAGAAGACAGATCTTAAAATGGCTGTATCGATATACGCCGCCACACTGATCCCGTACAGAGGCGCCTGGCTTGAGTACGAAACCGACGCGTCAGACGGCTTTTTCGTGCGTGTCGATAAAAACAGGAAACTGCCGGTTACATGGCTCCTTCGCGCTGTGGGCAGGTCGAATGAAAACGCGTGGTCGCGCCTCTCCGCGCCGGGCGCTGAAGCAGGCGCGGAGACTGACGAGCAGCTCAGGGTCATATTCGGCGACGACGACCGCATTAACGCCACAATTGAAAAAGACATATGCAGAAACTGCGATGAAGCGCTGATAGAACTGTACAAAAGGCTTCGTCCCGGAGACCCGCCTACGGTGGACAGCGCGCAGACGCTGCTGACGAACCTGTTCTTCGACCCGAGGCGTTATGACATTTCGACGGTAGGACGTTACAAGTTCAATAAGAAACTGGCTATCTGGTCAAGGCTTGCAGGGCAGACGCTTGCGCAGCCGGTCGCGGATCCCCTCACGGGAGAGATCATCGCCGAAGCAGGTGAAACGCTTACTCGCGCGCGTGCTGAGGAAATTGATTCTTACGGCGTGAACGACGTGTTCATTTCGGTTGACGACCGCGAGGTCATGGTGTTTTCCAACGGGATGGTCAGGCTGGACCGTTTCGTGGATTTCGATCCCATATCGGAACTGGGGATCAAAGAACGCGTTCGCTTTATCATACTGCGTGAACTGCTGGATAAGTACAGCGGCGAAGAGTTGAAGGAAGCAATACGCGATAATCTCGACACGCTGGTCCCGAAGCATCTTATCCCCGACGATATTTTTGCCTCGGTCAACTACCTCAACTGCGTAGCGCACGGCGTTGGCGACTCCGATGATATCGACCATCTCGGCAACCGCCGCATGCGCAGCGTGGGTGAGCTGCTGCAAAACCAGTTCAGGGTCGGCTTTTCGAGAATGGAACGTGTCATCCGCGAGCGCATGACACTGCAGGACCTCGATATCATTACTCCGCAGTCGCTGATAAACATCCGCCCTGTCACAGCAGCGATCAAGGAGTTCTTCGGCTCGTCGCCGCTCTCGCAGTTCATGGATCAGACGAACCCGCTTGCCGAACTTACGCACAAGCGCAGGCTCTCAGCACTGGGGCCGGGCGGTTTGTCGCGTGAACGCGCGAGTTTCGACGTCCGCGATGTCCACTACAGCCATTACGGGCGTATGTGCCCAATAGAGACTCCTGAGGGACCGAACATCGGGCTTATTTCATACCTCGCCTCGTACGCGCGCGTGAATGAGTATGGTTTTATGATAGCCCCGTTTCGCAAAGTCGAAAAGGAAACATTTAAAGTAACGGACGAAATCGAATACCTGACGGCGGATATGGAAGATCAGTACATTATCGCGCAGGCGACGGAACCGGTTGACGAAAACGGATGCCTTCTTAACGAACGTATCACCTGCCGCAGCCGCGATGAGATAATCGAAGTCAACCGCGACAGGATAGACTACATCGATACATCCCCGAGTATGATGGTTTCTATAGCGACGGCCATGATCCCGTTCCTTGAAAACGACGACGCGAACCGGGCTCTTATGGGGGCGAACATGCAGCGCCAGGCCGTGCCGCTTCTGGTACCCGAAGCTCCGATCGTAGCGACGGGAATAGAGCATAAATGCGCGGTCGACTCCACAGTTGTGATTTCCGCGCTGGGCAGCGGCGTCGTGACATATGTTTCATCCACGCGGATCACAATAAAATACGATGAGACCGGTACAGTCGATCATATGCTCACAAAGTTTGCGCGCAGCAACCAGGGTACCTGTACGAACCAGCGCCCGATAGTCGCGGTCGGAGACTTTGTAGAGAAAGACGATATCATTGCAGACGGTCCTTCCACGTGCGAGGGTGAGATTTCGCTCGGTAAGAACATTCTCGTAGGGTTCATGACATGGGAAGGATATAACTTTGAAGACGCGATCCTGATAAATGAGCGCCTTTCGATGGACGATGTGTTCACATCGATCCATATAGAAGAACACGAGATCGACGCGCGCGACACAAAACTGGGCCCCGAGGAGATCACGCGCGATATTCCCGGCGTCGGCGAGGACTCGCTCAGATACCTTGACGAACACGGGATAATCAGCATAGGCGCCGAGGTACAGGCAGGCGATATTCTTGTCGGAAAAGTCACTCCGAAAGGAGAGACGGATCTCACGCCCGAAGAAAGGCTCTTGCGCGCTATTTTCGGCGAAAAGGCCCGCGAGGTCAGGGACACATCGCTGAAAGTCCCGCACGGGGAGAGCGGTATCGTCGTGGACGTCAAAGTGTTCACGCGCGAAAACGGAGACGAGCTGAATCCGGGCGTAAACAAAGTCGTACGCTGCTATATAGCGCACAAGAGGAAGATAAGCGTCGGCGATAAGATGGCGGGCCGCCACGGAAACAAAGGCGTCGTATCGCGCATACTGCCGAAAGAAGATATGCCGTACCTGCCTGACGGCACCCCGCTTGACATAGTACTCAACCCGCTGGGCGTGCCGTCGCGTATGAACATCGGGCAGGTACTCGAAGTCCACCTGGGCTACGCGGCTCACACTATGGGATGGAAAGTCGCAACGCCGATCTTCAACGGCGCTAACGAACAGGATATATGGGACACTCTCAAACTAGCCGGTTTACGCGAAGACGGAAAGAGCGTTCTCTATGACGGGCGGACCGGCGAGCCTTTCGATAACCCCGTGACAGTCGGGTATGTTTACTTCCTTAAACTTCACCATCTTGTCGATGATAAGATCCACGCGCGCTCAACGGGGCCGTACAGTCTGGTAACGCAGCAGCCGCTTGGCGGCAAGGCTCAGTTCGGCGGTCAGCGTTTCGGTGAAATGGAAGTCTGGGCGCTTGAGGCGTACGGCGCAGCGTATACGCTGCAGGAGATCCTCACCGTGAAGTCGGATGACGTTACGGGCAGAGTGAGGACGTATGAATCAATAGTCAAGGGGCATAATATTCCTAAACCGGGCGTTCCGGAGTCGTTTAAGGTCCTGGTCAAAGAACTGCAGTCGCTCTGCCTGGATGTGCGCATCCTCGACGAGAACGGTATGAAAATCGAACTCAGGGGCGATGATGACGATGATTCTGTCGTCCGTGACAGGAGTTTCTATCAGGGCAGCGACGATGAATTCACCTCCAGCGGTTACACGATCGAGGACATCGAGAACATGGACGATCTGTCCGGCGACGACGACGATGACGATGATTTGGTCGACGATGACGATGATGAAGATCTGGATGACAGCGACGATTATTATGAACCCGATGATGATTTTGCCGATGACGGCGTAGAGGAAGAAGCAGAAGAAGCAGTAGAAGCAGAAGAAGCAGTAGAAGCAGAAGAAGCAGAGGAAGATTTAGAAAAGGGGATTTAGCGAATGAGTTTCTTGCCTTTCGATGCGATGCAGATAGGGCTGGCTTCTCCGGATATGATAAGAAGCTGGTCGCATGGCGAAGTAAAAAAACCTGAAACGATCAACTACAGGACGCTCAAGCCTGAGCGCGACGGTTTGTTCTGCGAGAAAATTTTCGGGCCTACCAAGGATTGGGAGTGCCATTGCGGGAAATATAAGAAAATCAGATATAAGGGCAAGATTTGCGACCGCTGCGGGGTCGAAGTCACAAAATCGAATGTGCGCCGGGAGAGAATGGGGCATATCGAGCTTGCGGCGCCTGTCTCGCATATCTGGTACTTTAAAGGCATACCTTCAAGAATGGGACTGCTTCTGGATCTTACGCCCAGAATTCTGGAGAAAGTTCTGTATTTCGCGTCATACATAGTCATCGATCCCGGTGACACGCCGCTGCGGAAAAACCAGATACTTCAGGAAAAAGAGTACCGCGAAATGCGTGAGAAGTATGAAGATGATTTTAAGGCGGGTATGGGCGCCGAGGCGATCCGCGACTTGCTGGCGGATATAGATATGGAGAAGTTCTCCGAACAGCTCAAGGCGGAGGCGCGCGACGCGACGGGCCAAAAGAAGGCCAAGCTGGTCAAGCGGCTCGAGGTCGTCGAAGCGTTCAGGCAGTCCGGGAACGACCCCACATGGATGATAATCGAGGTCCTGCCTGTTATTCCCCCGGAAATACGCCCCATGGTCCAGCTTGACGGCGGCCGTTTCGCAACGTCTGACCTGAACGATCTGTACCGCCGCGTCATAAACAGGAACAACAGGCTCAAGCGGCTCATTCAGCTCCACGCTCCGGACATCATCGTCAGGAACGAGAAAAGAATGCTGCAGGAAGCAGTCGACGCGCTTATCGATAACGGAAGGCGCGGAAGGGCTGTGACCGGCGCAAACTCCCGGGCTTTGAAATCGCTTTCAGACATGCTCAAGGGCAAGCAGGGGAGGTTCAGGCAGAACCTGCTCGGTAAAAGGGTCGACTACTCCGGGAGGTCTGTCATAGTCGTTGGCCCGGACCTGAAAATATACCAGTGCGGCGTCCCGAAAGAGATGGCGATAGAGCTGTTCCGGCCATTCGTCATGAAAAAGCTGGTGGAGGATGGCATATCAAATAACATCAAATCCGCAAAGAAAATGGTGGATAAGGGCCTTGTAGAGGTCTGGGACGCTCTGGAAGTGGTGATCAAAGAGCACCCGGTACTGTTGAACCGCGCGCCGACGCTGCACCGGCTCGGTATTCAGGCGTTTGAGCCGATACTTGTTGAGGGCAGGGCGCTTAAGCTGCACCCGCTTGTGTGTACGGCCTACAACGCCGACTTCGACGGCGATCAGATGGCTATCCATGTTCCGCTATCCGCGGAGGCGCAGGCGGAGGCGAGGATACTCATGCTGTCAGCCAACAATCTGCTGCACCCAAAAGACGGCCAGCCGGTCACCGTGCCGACGCACGACATGATACTCGGGGCGTACTATCTGACATTCCAGCGCGATGAAGAACCCGGCGCCGGTAAAAGCTTTATATCGCCCAACGAAGCGCTGATGGCTTACCAGTGCGGAGACGTCGGGATACACGCACCGATAAACGTGCGCGTTACAAAAGAGATCGACGGTGTAATAAAGAGCAAGATAATCGCGACCACTGTGGGGAGGATCATCTTCAATGAGCCCATCCCGCAGGACCTCGGATTTGTAGACAGATCTGACCCGGAATGCCTTTTCGACTATGAGATCAACTTCAGAGCGGACAGAAAAGAGCTCGAGAATATCATTGAGCATTGCATCGCGAAGCATGGCTTCACGCTGTCCGCGGAAGTGCTCGATAACGTAAAAGCTCTCGGGTTCAAGTATTCGACGCAAGGCGCCATTACTATTTCGATTTCCGACATGACTGTGCCGGACGCCAAATGGACTCTCATAAGGCAGACGGAACAGAAGGTCGTAGACATTGAACGCCAGTTCAGGCGCGGCTTCATTACGGACGAGGAGCGATATCGCCTTGTCGTCCGTGAGTGGGAAAAGACAACGAAGGACGTCACGGACGAGCTTACGAACACGCTTGACGAGTATAATCCTGTCTTCATGATGGCAAACTCCGGTGCGCGCGGCACGATGAACCAGATAAGGCAGCTCGCAGGTATGCGAGGCCTTATGGCGAACACCGCGGGCAGAACGATCGAGATCCCGATCAAAGCGAATTTCCGCGAAGGGCTGACAGTCCTTGAGTATTTCACATCGTCGAGGGGCGCCAGAAAAGGCCTTGCCGACACAGCGCTCCGGACCGCCGACTCCGGTTACCTGACGCGCCGGCTTGTCGACGTCTCGCAGGATGTTATCGTACGCGAGCAGGATTGCGGTACGCAGGACGGTATCATAGCGTCGGAAGTCATTGATAACGGAAGCCTTGTGGAATCTTTCGGCGAAGTCATTCACGGGCGCTTTCCGTCTGAGGACGTCATTGACGCCGCTACCGGAGAGCTGCTCTTCTCAAAGGATCATATGCTGTCCGCTTCGGACGCTGAAGTACTCAAGGGGCGGGGCATATATGCCCTGAAGGTACGTACCGTTATGGATTGCGAGGCTAAGAGCGGGATCTGCGCGAGATGTTACGGTATCAACCTTGCGACAGGCGGGGTGGTCTCGATCGGCGAGGCTGTCGGCGTTATTGCGGCGCAGTCGATCGGTGAGCCCGGCACTCAGCTTACGATGAGAACGTTCCATACAGGCGGCGTCGCCGGAGACGATATTACGCAAGGTTTGCCGCGTGTCGAAGAATTGTTTGAAGCGCGCAAGCCGAAGAAAATGTCGATCCTCGCGGAAATCGGCGGCGTCATCGAGGTTGAGGAGACGCGCAAGAACGCCGTCGTCGCCATATCCGTTTCAAACTCGGACAGCGGCGAAACAAAGGTGTATCAGTCTCCTTATACTGCGGGTATAAGGGTAAAGTCCGGCGATACGGTACAGGCGGGCGACAGATTGACCGACGGCGCGCTCAACCCGCACGACGTCATGAGGATCCTCGGAAAAGCCGCGGCGCAGGCGTACCTGATCACAGAAGTGCAGAAGGTGTATCGTCAGCAAGGCGTCGATATAAACGATAAGCATATCGAGGTCATTGTCCGGCAGATGATGAGGAAGGTCAAAGTTGAAGACAGCGGCGATACTGATCTTCTCACCGGTACGACTGTGGATCTGCATGAGTTCAGGCAGGCTAATAACCTGATCGCAGAGCGGATAAGAGCGGGCGAGAAGAAACCGTTGCTGACTGACTCCGAACAGGACGCCGTACCGCACGATACGGGTGCAAAAAAGGGAAGCGGCAAGCAAAGCGAAGCCGAAGCGCCCCCGCGGCTTAGCGATGCGGATTTGGCGGTTGGTCCGGATTCTGAGGAACTGAAGCCTGCGGTCGCGACTGCACTGCTTATGGGTATAACAAAAGCTTCACTGGCCACAGAGTCTTTCCTCTCCGCAGCCTCGTTCCAGGAGACGACCAAAGTTCTTACAGAGGCCGCGATCAAAGGCAAGGTGGACAGGCTGATAGGCCTGAAGGAGAACGTCATCATCGGTAAACTCGTACCTGCCGGCAGCGGATTATCGGTCTACCGCAAGTTTGACAGCGATATTGAAACGCCTGCGGGCAGGCGCACAGTAGTTTCCGAGTATGATGAGATAACTGAGTCGGAAGACGATGACATAGACCTCTCGGTGCTGATCGGCTCCGGGAACGCGCTCTGATCGGTTTCGTCCAGAGTTACAGTTCAGAGGGGTATCCGGGAGACTGCCTTTTTTGAGGCTGAACTTGTGGCAGGAGGCGTTAGCCACTGCTCATATACCCTGGAACATTTGTAGAAGACTCAAAAAAGCATCTCCCGGATACCCCTCTGAACTGTAACTCCACGGTTACTGTAACAACATTGTAATCATGAAACTGATTGACGTTGCGCGTTTCATATGGTAGTATCTCTCTCTGTGTCAAACAGAGTGAAATAGAATAACGGGGAAAGGAGGAGAAGAATGCCGACATTTAATCAATTGGTCAGAAAGGGAAGGGAGACGCAGGCGTATAAATCAAACTCACCCGCGATGCAAAAGGGTTTGAACACGCTCAAGAACAGGGAGACGAACCAGTCCTCGCCGCAGAAGCGGGGCGTGTGCACAGCCGTAAGGACGTCGACCCCGAAGAAACCTAATTCTGCGCTCAGAAAGATAGCGCGTATCAGGCTGACCAACGGTTACGAGGTGACAGCGTATATCCCGGGCGTGGGGCATAACCTGCAGGAGCACTCGGTTGTCATGATCCGCGGCGGGCGCGTAAAGGACCTCCCCGGCGTACGTTACCACATCATCCGCGGCACGCTGGACACTCAGGGCGTTGCGGACCGCGCGCAGGCGCGTTCCAAGTACGGCGCAAAGAGGCCGAAGACCAGCAAGGCAAAGTAGGTTAAAGACTGTCTCGCGATGAAGCATTATTATGATCCGGTTTCATTGGCAAACCGTGTAATATACCGGGCAAATCTGCTTATTGCGATACGCATAGATCACACGCATACGCCAAAGGCGAAGCGAGTTTGATATGCGCATCAGCACAGATTTCCGGATTGCCTCATAGCGGGCGATGGCCGCGCGGGCTTGCGGAAACGCCGCTCGTCGCGGAGTACCTGTGAAATCATTTCTATGAAGGAGGGAAGTATCGTGCCCAGAAGAGGCAACGTACCCAAACGAGAAGTATTGCCTGATCCATTGTATAATTCTGTAATGGTGACAAGGCTCATCAACAGCATTATGCTTGACGGCAAAAAGGGCGTAGCCCAGAAAGTAGTTTACGGAGCGTTTGACATAATTTCCGAAAAGACAGGAAAGCCGGCTCTTGACGTATTTCTTGCCGCGCTGGAAAACATTATGCCGACGCTTGAGGTGAAAGCGCGCCGCGTAGGAGGCGCAACATATCAGGTGCCGATCGAAGTCAGACCGGACAGGCGGCAGACACTGGGGCTGCGCTGGCTGACAAATTACGCGAGAGCGCGTAACGAGAAAACGATGAGAGAGCGACTTTCCGGCGAGATCATGGACGCCGCGAACAGTGTGGGCGCAGCCGTAAAGAAGCGTGAAGACACGCACAAGATGGCTGATTCCAACAGGGCGTTCGCGCATTACCGATGGTAAACGCTATACAAGTCGTTCAAACCGGTTTTGGTCCTTCCCGGCAAACATGAACGCCGGGATCCGGTGAAGACGGAGCGGGCCAAACTCCCGAAATAAGGAGATTTGATTCAAACCAATGGCGGGGCAGAGAGAAGGTGACATGTACATGCCGAGGCTGTATCCTCTTGAAAAAACGCGCAATATTGGCATAATGGCGCATATTGACGCGGGAAAAACGACAACGACGGAACGAATACTGTTTTATACCGGGCGCACGTACAAGCTTGGCGAAGTACATGAAGGCGCCGCAACGATGGATTGGATGGAACAGGAGCAGGAACGCGGCATTACGATCACATCCGCCGCAACGACCTGTTTCTGGAATGACCACCGAATCAACATAATCGATACCCCGGGCCATGTAGATTTTACAGTCGAAGTCGAAAGGTCGCTGAGAGTACTGGACGGCTCCGTCACAGTAATGTGCGCAAAGGGCGGGGTCGAACCGCAGTCTGAAACTGTCTGGCGGCAGGCGGACCACTACAATGTTCCGCGCATCATTTACGTTAACAAGATGGACATTACCGGCGCGGATTTTCATAATGTCATCAAAATGGTACGCGACAGGCTAAAGGCAAACGCTGTACCGATCCAGCTCCCGGTGGGGTTCGAGGCGGATTTTCGCGGGATCGTCGATCTTGTCGGAATGAAAGCATACATTTATTATGATAACCTCGGTACCGACGTGCGCGCCGAACCGATTCCGGAAGACATGCTGGAGATCGCCGCGGAATACCGCGCGAAGCTTGTTGAAGCCGCCGCCGAGTTCGACGACGATGTCATGGAGTCTTATCTGGAAGGCGCGGATGTGGAACCGGAAGCGCTGAAAGCGGCGATAAGAAAGGGAACTCTGACGGTCGATATGATCCCCGTGCTATGCGGGACTTCATACAGGAACAGGGGCATACAGAACCTTCTGGACGCTATAGTCGACTACCTTCCGTCACCGGTGGATATTCCCGATATTGCAGGGATCGCGCCCGGTTCAGGCAGGGAGGAAAGCCGCCCGCCTTCGGATGACGCTCCGTTTTCCGCGCTGGCGTTCAAAATCATGACAGACCCGTTTGTCGGAAAACTCTCGTTCTTCAGAGTCTACTCAGGATACGCCGAGTCCGGGAAGACGGTGTACAACTCGACAAAAGGGCACAAGGAAAGGCTGGGGCGCATCCTGCAGATGCACGCCAACCATCGCGAAGATATTGAGATCACTTACACAGGCGACATTGCCGCTGCGGTGGGTCTTAAAGACACCACGACCGGCGATACGCTATGCGATGAGAAAAAGCAGATCATTCTTGAGTCCATGGAGTTTCCGGAGCCGGTCATTCGTGTGGCGATAGAGCCTAAGACGAAAGCCGGCCAGGAGAAAATGGGGATAGCTTTGTCGAAGCTTACAGAGGAAGACCCCACATTTCGGGCATACTCCGATGAGGAGACAGGTCAGACGATCATTGCCGGAATGGGCGAACTTCACCTCGAGATAATCGTCGACAGGCTGCTCAGGGAGTTCAAGGTCGAGGCAAATGTCGGGAAACCTCAGGTTTCGTATAAGGAAACGATACGCAGCACCGCGAACGTAGACGTAAGAAACGTCCGCCAGACAGGCGGAAAAGGCCAGTACGGACATGTTAAGATCATCATTGAACCCAATGAGCAGGGCAAGGGGTATGAGTTCGTCGACAAGATAGTTGGCGGAGCAATACCAAGGGAGTTTATCCCTGCGGTGGATCAGGGTATACGCGGCGCGATGATGTCGGGCGTCGTCGCGGGATATCAGGTCGTCGACGTTAAGGTCACGCTATATGACGGGTCGTACCATGAAGTTGATTCATCAGAGCTCGCGTTCAAGATCGCCGGAAGCATGGCGTTCAGGGAAGCGATGCTGAAAGCAGACCCGGTAATGCTTGAGCCGATAATGAAAGTTGTTGTGACAGCGCCCGAAGAGTATATGGGCGACGTCATGGGCGATTTGAACTCCCGGCGCGGGCAGATAACCGGTATGGAGACTAAGAGCGGCGCGGCGCAGATATTCTCGCTTGTACCGCTGTCTACAATGTTCGGGTACGCGACAGTCCTGCGTTCATATACGCAGGGCAGAGGCAACTTCTCAATGGAACCGAGCCACTACGTCGAACTGCCTAAATCCCTGCAGGAGGAACTGACAGGCTTCAATCCCGGATTTAGATGGTAGTAGAGGAACTATTCAGGACCTTGCGCTCAGAAGACGTTTTTCTGCTTCCTTTCCGCTCAGTGGCACATCCATGTGCCAATTCGCGCGCTCCGGCATCCATGCCTCCGCTTACGGAAGCAGAATAAACGTCT
>Ga0082212_10010522_pt1 | contig 11825 bp, 11 predicted proteins | sample TergutNt197P3_FD_71548 | JGI IMG/M metagenome (GOLD analysis project Ga0082212, IMG submission 71548) | Neocapritermes taracua P3 segment gut microbial communities from Petit-Saut dam, French Guiana - Nt197 P3 | ecosystem: Host-associated > Arthropoda: Insects > Digestive system > Gut ... | reverse complement strand
GGCTTTCTCATGTTGCAGGACCACCAGAACACCATCACTTTTGAGACGGTCGTCATTCGGGAAATCGGTCAGAAGAAAAAGACACCTCGCTTCCGTTTTAACCGGATACGCGAACAAAGAGTATTTCTGCAAAAATTCCAATAATGGAAACGCAATGATGCGACGTTTGAAATTTTTGTACGATGCCCTTAACGGAATCCTGATTATGTCAACACGTTTATTGTTTGCCTTGTTGTGTATTTTATCGCCTCTATCGCTTGGGGCGGCGGAGAAATTGCCGGAGCGGGGAATCTGCGCCCATCGAGGAGAAAACGGTGTTTTCCCGGAAAATACCGTTCCGGGTTTTCAGGAAGCCGTGCGGCTGGGAGCAAGTCAGGTCGAGTTCGATGTCCGCCGTACCAAAGATGGGCGACTCATCATTATGCACGATACGACCGTTGACCGAACGACAAACGGAAAGGGGAGCGTTTCCGAATTAACCTTCGATGAAATCCGTGCGCTCGATGCCGGAATCAAAAAGGGTGAACGTTTTGCCGGAACGAAGGTTCCGACATTGGAAGAGGCACTCGATTGTTTGCCGCGAAACGTTTGGATTAACGTTCACACGGCGGCAAGTCAACCGGAGGAAATCGCAAAAATCATCTTTGAAAAAAATCGGGAACACCAAGCATTTATGGCATGCGGACAGAAGGCGGCGCAGGCAGTAAGGAAGGTGTATCCGCAAATTTTGATATGCAATATGGAGCGTCAAGGCGACGACGTTTCCCGATATATCCGCGAAACGATTGAATGGAAATGCAATTTCCTGCAATTAACGTCGCTCGGTACGCCAGAGGAGATGAAGTCGCTCAAAGATGCCGGTGTTCGTGTCAATTATTTTTCGGCTCGGAATCCAGAGCACTTTCGTGAACTGGTCAAGGCGGGTGTCGATTTTCCTCTGGTTGACAATATGAGTGTCTTTGTCGAAACAGCGAAAGAAGTTTTCAACGTAAAATCCCCTTAACTTTCCATCACGTCATCCTCGCGATGTTTAGCGAGGTCGTTTGCTTCGTCTTCGTACTTTTTCGTCAGTTTTTGGATGTCCTCTTTTGTGGTGTCCCGGACATCCTCCGAAAAAACCTTGTTTTTTTCTGATTGTTCCGTCATTTTGTTGCCGTCGCGCCGGACATTTCGGATCGCCACTTTGGTTTCTTCGCACAGTTCCCGAACGCGGGCAACCATTTTTTGGCGCACCTGCGTTGAAAGCGGTGGAATGTTCAGCCGAATGACCCGACCGTCATTGTTCGGTGTGTAACCGAGATCGGCAGCAATAATTCCCTTTTCGATCTCTTTGAGCGTTCCCGTATCGAAGGGGCGGATCACGATTTGATTCGGTTCGGGACACGCAATCGTCGCCACCTGTTTGAGCGGACTCGGGGCACCATAGACTTCGACTTTGACGGAATCGACCAGACCGGGATTTGCCCGACCAGTGCGGATACCGGTCAAGTTCTGTTTCAGTTTGAGGATCGCTTTTTCCATACGATCTTCGACATCGAGAAGGATTTCGTCAGCCTGCATAATACTTGCCTACCATTCGCTCAAATGTAAGGGCACATTATATCATGCCGCGTTTCATTTGACCAGCCTGTCGCAGCGACCCAATTGGAATCGGGGACACACCCTCTTGCAAAAACGGCAAAATGCCCTAGAATTACGCTCTGAAAATTAGGTTACGTCGGCAGACGGCGGAAAAGAATAGAATAGGATTGTACAATGGGCGTTAAAAAATACAAAGCAAACAATGCGGCTCGGCGGAATATGAGCGTGAGCGATTTTGCCGAATTGACAAAAGGTGCCGCTCCCGAAAAGAGTTTGCTCCTTCCCAAGCGGCGGACCAATGGTCGCAATAATCAAGGAATTATTACGGTTCGGCATCGCGGCGGCGGACACAAAAAACAGTTGCGCAAAGTTGATTTTCGCCGAAATAAAGACGGCATCGCCGCAATCGTCAACTCCATTCAATACGACCCGAATCGGACTGCCCGGATCGCTCTGCTGTTCTACACAGACGGCGAAAAGCGGTACATTCTTGCCCCCGAAGGTCTCAAAGTGGGCGATAAACTGATGAGCGGTTCCGGTGCTCCGCCGAACGTTGGAAATTGCCTGCCGCTGACGGAAATTCCGCTCGGTTCGGACATCCATAACATCGAACTTCAGCCGAACAGGGGTGCCGTTTTGTGCCGATCTGCCGGTTCCAAAGCCGCTTTGGTGGCGAGGGACGTGGAAAGCGGCTGGGCGCAGTTGAATATGCCGAGCGGTGAAATCCGCCGAGTGCCGGTGAATTGCCGGGCGGTCATCGGCGTTGTCGGCAATGTGGAGCACATGAACATCATCATCGGCAAGGCAGGTCGTAGCCGCTGGATGGGTCGTCGTCCGCATGTTCGCGGGACGGCAATGAATCCGATTGACCATCCGCACGGTGGCGGTGAAGGGCGCACCAAGGGCGGTCGCCATCCGGTAACACCGACAGGAAAGCCGACGAAGGGAACCTCGACGAGAAAACGCGGCAAACCGACGAACAGGGCAATCCTGCGAAGACGCAAGAGCAAACGCTACGGAGTGCTGAAGTTGTATTAGTATCCAGTCAGGATTAAAATAGTGATTCCTTTGTGCCCCTTGTGCCTTGTGGTTAATTCAATTTTACCACGAAGGACACAAGGCATTCGCTACTCTTAATCCGACAGCGAAACGAATTTCCCGTCGCGGGTCGCCCCGCAAGCAATAGTATCTACACAAATAAACGCCCTGTAAGGGCAATGGTATCTACACATCTTTTGGCTCGCACCTTTCCCCGGAAATTCGCCCATTTTGACAAAAACGGGCAAAACGTCACGGTTTTCGGGCTATGCCACCCCGTCGGTGGCTACCCCGCACGTAATTAAGGACGGTTCAGCCGAAGAGTCAAGTTTAACGTGGGGGGACTAGACCCGCCCCCTTCGGAAAAGTATAATCCCCACCACTGGCGGTACGCCGTTGTGCTGCCTTTTTACAATTTGGTCTGAACGCAAGTTTCCGTCCTCGGTTCTCCCAAATCGCATCCGGTTTACCGGTTGGGAGAATGAGAAGTACCTATGCAACGTGTGTTTCCTCTCGGTACGAGGGGAATGTCATGGCATAGGCTTGCAGTCGTTTCTGTGCCGATGTTCCCTAAAAGTCGTCGACATTGTGCGTATTTGTTGCGCACGCTTCAATGCGATGAAGTGAAATGCTGTTTGGGACGACTTGGCGTTTCCCTCCTTCTGTCAGGCGGGTTATCGCTACTTGCCGCTCTTGCCGAACACGAGCCACCCCTTACCGCTAGGAGAATCGCCATGCCCGAAATCGTTTATGTGTTCACAAACCCCGCCATGCCGGGCTATGTCAAAATCGGCAAAGTTACAAAGGGCGACGTTGCGAAACGTCTCAAAGCATTGTCCAACCCTACCGGCGTTCCGGCACCCTTCGTGTGTCCGTATGCAGCGGTGGTACCCGATGCACAGAAGGTAGAAAAAGCACTCCAAGTAGCCTTCGCTGACAAACGCCCTAACAAACGGCGTGAGTTTTTTACGGTTTCATCAGGAAAAATTGTCGCATTGCTCAAAGCATACGCAACCGCCGATGCCACCCCAGCGACGCAAAGGATACTTGAGGAAGTTACTACCCCAGAAGATAGAGCGGCTCAAATGCTTGTTACCGAGATAGGCGAACGCCGCAGTTGGTTGCGATTCGGCGAAATCGGAATACCGCTGGGGGCGGAACTGGTGTTCACACGGGACTCAAGCAAAAAATGCAGAGTCGTCGAAGACCGGAAAGTCGAGTACGAAGGAGAGCGTTTGGCACTCTCGGCTCTGGCAACGAAACTCCTGTACGGATCCACAACGCCGGTACGAGTACAGGGGGCATTGTACTTTACCTACGAGGACGAATGCCACGGAGTCGAATTGCTTACCGACCGCCGTGATAGGATTGAGAGCGAAGAGGAGGCATAGAAGGAAAAAATAGCGGCTGCGGGGAAGGCACTCATCACTCTCATAGTCCCGCACACGGGCGTTGCTCCCGCAACCGCTACGTAATTAAGAACGCTCGTGCCGATGAGTCAAGTCAACTGACCTTGACTGGCACTGCGGAAATTTGTACCATTCGCAGTATGAACAACGACCATGCTATTTGCTATGCAAGAACACAAATCAAACCACGAACGCCTACTTGAAATCTACATCAATCTGACCGATATAGAAATCCGTGCTAATCGGGATGAAACTGATAAAATCAACCAATACAGAGAAGACATGCAACGGGCGAAGGCAGACCTGCTTGCAATACGGGCTACTGCCACGCCTTCTACACCTCGTTGAAACAGAATTTGAATTATGCGTTCTCATCAATCCCTGTACCAGTCGGCGGCTTGTTGTATGCCTTCGCCACATCTGGTGGGTTAACCACAGGTTCTTTGATACCCGGTAACGTTGCGGCTTTTTCTATCGCACGTCTGACATTGCCCAACATCTGCAATTGCTCCGGCGTTAACTGTTCCGGGACTATACCGCTAAAATGAGCATTGCCTTCCTCCGCCATCTCCATAATTTCTGATGACCTATCGCTCCCCATCGCTTGTTCTTGTAGCAATGCATGGAACTTCCTTGTCCACTCCGGGTCGCCGGGGGACTCGTTATTGAACGCATCCATCATGCATCGAACACCTACGTTCGACAGTAGCCCTATACCACCATTTGCGTTAAAAACGCTTTGAAACGAATTGTGAACTTGCATCGTACTTCCCTCCTTCTGTCTGTTTTACATTCATCATGACACCGGATTTGTTCTGAATTTCAAATTCAATGTACGTGGACATGTCACCGGCAAAATACTGCCGCAAAAACGGCGATTGTAACAAGTCTTGCGGCTGGATGGTGTCGCCCGAATTGTCCGGCAACAAGTCAATACCCGCCCCCTGTCGATACATCGCTCTCACAAAATCTGCACAATGATAGTTGCGTATACGTGCATGCTTGATACTCTGCAACAACGCCTTCCGTTGCCCTTCAGTCAAAGCAGGATGCGGTGTCAGCACAACTATATCATCGCCCCATTTGCTAATATCTGTATAGTGCTTGCCACGCCAATCAACGTATACAACTGTACAAACGGCAGTCTCAATACCAACGTAAACATAATTGCTACATGTAAAGAACGATATAAATCGCCCTATCCACCCGTTTCGTTTTTGAAGGATAATGTCGCCCGTCATTGTGTATGCTCTACGGTTGTAACGGTAGGTGTCCCTCCGCCGTCAACTTCTCTGCTAACGCTTTCAAGAACGTCGTGTCTGATGGCAACATACCATCACCACCGCCAACTGATACTGGTACAAAATGGTCGTTAGAAGTACCGCCGATAAATCCCCACCACTGCTGCAATGACTTGATCCAGATTATCAACCCGTCGTAGCGACGGGTAGTGCCAATCCGAATTGGAGAGTCAGCGTCGATGACATCGTCAACGGTATCGTAAACGAGCCGGTCGTCAATCGGCTCATTGTTAGTAATCCTAAATCCCTGTCCAAACTGTGCTGGCATGTTGTTTTGTTTCTGTTAACTCAAGTGTATCGTCGGCGGCACCACGCCGCTATACCAACTCGCCCCATTCACTGTTCTGATTATTTTAGTACCGCCCCTGATATGGCGACGTGTAGAACTCCATGTCCAACCCCTGCGGAACTGGCAATCCCAAATGTACTATCCCAACCGCATCACTTTTACAAGGCACCAGCACTATCCGACCGTCTGGCAATGCCACTGAACCTTCAAACGCTCCTTGACGTTTACCATGTACGGCAATATCGGAATAGGTATCAGTCTCTACATCGTATTTACCGACTGCATTTGAATGGTACGGTTCACAAATCACTGTCCTACCGTCCGGTGCCAAGACACCGCCCGTAAATGCGTTGCCGCCCTTATTGTGTGCTGCCTTCACCGTGTAAGAATTGTCATCAGGGTTGTAAATTCCAAATGCAGGACTGCTACGTGGAATCAGTAGAACTCGACCATCGGGCAATATAACGCCGCTAACGAACTTGGCACCAGCAGTATTATTTACAGAGGCGAGTACAATGCTATCTTCTACTGGGTCATAGATACCGATACTACCGGCATCAAAGGGAACAAGTAAAACTTTACCACTAGGAAGAAGCACACAGCCAGTAAACGCTTGACCATTTCCTTGACCGTGTGCCGCTCCCGCTCTGCATTTGTTAGTTGCCGGGTCGTAGATTAGAACGTTAGGAGAACCCTTTCCCGGAGCAAAAACAACTCGACCATCAGGAATACACACTCCACCGAATTGTTCCGAGCCGATTTTCGTCGCTGCACTTACAAATTTATTAGTATCGGGATAATACAATCCAATAGCATCGCTGCCTTGGGGAGCAAAAACAACTCGACCATCAGGAAGAGTACACGCTCCGGTAAAAGCATTTGCGCCTTTCCCGTGCGCCGCCCCATTTGTGTAGGTGTCCGTTGTCGGGTCAAACAGTCCGACCTCACTGCTAGAATACGGAGAAAAAACAACACGACCGTCCAACGTTAATGTACCACCAAGAAAAGAATGGTGGGCAGATTGACTCACCGGTTTCCCTGTTGGGGCACCACTTAAAAACGTAGGGGTAACTGTTAGCGAAGTATCGACGTAGTTCGATATGAACCGATTAAAGTCGTAGTTGAAATACTTATAGCCTTCGCCTTTCACGTACTCTACCGTAACGTGAACTTCGGCACTATCAAGTAACGTATCACCTGCGGCTGCTTGAAGGTGAGAGAAGTTAACATTTCCGTTACCATCTACTCTTGTTTTCGTAACCTGACTGCCAACCGTGCCATTGAGCATCGTTACATTGGCACTGGTGTCTATCGGAATGTGGTCTTGTGTTACATGCCGTTTGGCAAAACCCTGTATGCCAACAACCGTACCAGTGAATCGACCATCGGGTTCGGCAATCGTACCCAGCGTAACTTCGGTGTTAGTCGCTGCACCCGTTGTACCAGTAAATGTTTTCCGATAGATTGGTCTGCCGTCAACCCACGTAGCATTCGTAAGATACTCCATGCTACCGCTCGGTATGCTTGTCGTCGGCTGCACCCATTCTCCATCCTTACGAACATATTCCTTGCCGTCTTCCGGTGCTTCGGGAATACCGCCCCCACTGCTAGAAGTTGTAATTTTACTCCATTCGCCGTCTTGTCGTGCATACTGTTTGCCGTCTTGCGGTGCCTCATCTATACCAGTTGCACTTGCGGCGGGTACTTCAACTTCACTCCAACTACCATCTTGCCGTGCGTACTGCTTGCCATTGTGCGGTGCATCTGAAATACCGAACTCAACATTTTCTTTGAGCCAATCGGCAAATGGTAGTGAGGTTGTACCATCCGTTGTTTCCCGCTCCCATGCTTCCAAGAGATTAGCGGTATTCTCCGATTCTGACCATGCACCATCCATACGGACGTACTGCTTACCATCCTTCGGTGCTTCTTCAATACCACTGCTAGGGTTGTTTGCGGCGAACCAATCATCGAAACTCAAATCGGTTTTACCATCCGCTGTTTCCCGCTCCCAATCTTCGTGGGTCGGCATAGACGTACCACTACTACTCGACATCGCATCGACCTTGTTGTTCAACGCCATCAGAACTTCGCCTATTCCGTGATTTGCCATCATGCAATGTCGGTCGAGAGTAACCCTATCGCTCCATTCTACCCGACATCCCATTTTACGGTTCTAAAGTTGGTCTATTAGGAAAACTAAATCCCGTGAACCAGCATCCGACACGTCAGCCGCTTGCCCGCTACGCCTCGTACCAACGTCAACCGTGTTGATTGCGCAATTCCCTTCGTTGAGCCGGAACACAAATCTCTCACCGTTAACTTGACCCATCGGCACGAGCGTACTTAAGAACGTAGCGGGGTGCCCGGACAGTTTTGTCAAGTAAACCGGCTCGACGGCATACTTGACTAATCTGCATCGCCACCCCCGTGTGGGCGGAGAATTTCACACCGCCTGAAATGGGGGTGTAAAATGGACAAACCGATTGAAATCAATTTGCCGGATAAACGGCTGAACCAACGCTATCTTGGGCTGGTTAAAGGACATCTGCAACAGGCGACCACGACCGCCACCGGTATCGCCGTGCCCGCTTCTGTCGAAAAACCCTTTGCCATTACGCAGGCGACGTGGCGATTCCTCGACAATGACCGTGTCACGCTGCTCGGACTCGTCGAACCACTGCGGCACTTTGCCCAACAGCAACTCGTCGGTGCAGCCTACACGCTCGCCGTCGTCGATTGGTCAAAAGTGGACTACCGCAAACACACTGCAAAGAAGGACGTTGTCCAACTCACGCACCAGTACGATGTCGGCTACGAATTGACCAGCCACTTGCTTGTCAGTGCGCAGAGCGGGAATCCCATCGCCCCAATTCAGATACACTTGAAGACGGCAAACGGCTATCTTTCGACTGCCGAAACGATTCCGGCAGCCGACGACCATCATCTCACTCAAGTTTTGCCGATGATGCGGGATGCCGCTGCAATGGAACTGCCGACGACGCTCGTTCATGTGATTGACCGTGAAGCCGACTCGGTGTTCCATCTCCGTGAATGGAATGCTGGCGGGTTCCTGTTTTTGGTTCGTGGCGATGACCGGTGGGTTCGCTGGCGGGGAGAACTCGTGAAGTACAGCACCATTGAGTCTCGTCTCGAATTTCGACCGAGTCGGGAAGTAACTATCAAGGGCAAACCCGGTGTGCAGTACGTTGCAGAAACGGACATCGTTCTGGATCGTCCGGCGATACGCCGAGTGGATGGGCAAGTGGTGAGTATTCCCGGTGAGACGATTACGTTGCGATTGGTCATTGCGAGAGTCGTAGCACCGGAGTCGGGCGAAGTATTGAGTACGTGGTATTTGCTAACGAATGTTCCGACGGATGTCTCGGCGGAGCAGATTGCGTTGTGGTATTATTGGCGGTGGGAAATAGAGAGTTTTTTCAAGTTACTCAAGAGCGGCGGTCAACAGTTGGAGCATTGGCAGCAGGAGTCGGGCTTGGCGGTCTTGAAACGTCTGTTGGTGGCATCGATGGCATGTGCGGTGGTATGGTGTTTGCAACGGGACGAGAGTCCAGAATCGGAGGAGTTCAAGTCGGTATTGGTGCGATTGAGCGGCAAACGTTTGAAACGGGGGAGGTCGCCGACACCGGGAATACTCCTCTCCGGGTTGTTTGTGCTACTTCGGATGGTCGATTTCTTGACCGAAATGGACTTCGACATTTCCAAAGTAGCCAAACTCAAAACCGCCCTCGACCGGTTTATAGTGTAGAGTGCCGAATTGGGTTGGCACTCTGGTAAAAAGAGGGTAAAATAGTGGTTACCCTGCGATGGTGGTACGTACCGTTAACGACAAACTGCCGTTAACGGTCAACTTGTGCCCATAAAAATCTGGGCATGGACGTTTTTAATCGACCGTTCGCATACCCGGTTTGTCAAAAATAGGCAAAACGGACGGCGGAAAACTGGTTCCAAAAAGATGTGTAGATACTATTGCTTATACCCTTATCAAACAGATCAAAATAAGGGTATAAGGGCACATCTTTCGGTGGAAAATTTTCTTGTCGAAGACGAAGCCATCCAAAGAGCGGTGGGCGTTAGCCCGCCGGTGCTTGAACGTATCACGTTGAACTCACCGGGGGGCTTACGCCCCACCGCTCGTGCGTTTTTTACCACTTGGCTCACCGGTGCCATCCTATTTTTCACCGTGCAACTGTTCCTCTACTACCGAGCCGTTCGGCAAGCGAAAAACGCAACGCTTCCCGACGAAAAATTCCAAGCGGAATGGCAACGCTTGCTCGCTTTGTACGGCATCACTGACCGCAACATCGAACTGCGCACTGCCGAGGGACTCGGACCCGGTCTCTGGCGATTGCCCACGAAATCGCTGGTCATCGTTCCCCACGCCCTTTGGGAAGAAGCACCGGAACACGTCCGACTCGGTATTTTGAAGCATGAACTGTCGCATTATCGGCACCACGACCTTATAAAATCGCTCGCTTTGCGAACGATGACGCTGTTGCACTGGTTCAATCCGATGGCACATTACGCTTTGAAAAAATTCGACGAAGCCGCCGAGTGGCGTTGCGATGCCGATGCGTTCGGAGCGGCGGAAAATGCCGAAAGCAATTTTGCCGAAACGATGTTGCTCTTTCGCGACACCGTACCGGCAATCGCCGTCTGCCGCACTGCCTTTTGCGACAACAACATTCGGAGTCGTTCCAAGCGGCTCATCCAATTCATTCACCACAAAGGAGATTCAATCATGAAAAAAATGCTGATCGTATTGTGCTGTGCCGCACTGTTGCTGTTCGGGTTGTTCGAGTTCAAACTGACGGCGCAACAAGCCAAAGAGCCGGGGACTGTGTCCCCGGTCAGTCCGGCGACACAGTCGCCGGCTCTTGATGAAAACGCACCTTCGTCCCCGGCTCTTGGGTCCGACGATTGGAAAATCGTCCCCCCGGCGATGAAAGTCGTCGTTAAAAACGATGCCGGTGAACCGGTCAAGGACGTAAAACTGTTCTTGAACATCTGGGGAGGAAACGTCGAGAAAACCTATTGGGAAACGTTATACACTGACGATAACGGCACCGCAACGTTTGACCTCACAGCAATCCAAGAGAAAGATTTTGAATGTTTTCGGATGTGGTCCACGCCGAAGGAAAAATACGTCGCTCAATTCTTGAACCTCGACCGGCTCGACGGCAAACGTTCGGTCATTCCATCCGAATACAGCACCGTCGTCAAGCCCGGTCTTACGCTCGGCGGAACCGTTGTCGATGAGGACGGAAAACCCATCCAAGGGGCAAGGAGCAATCGGTATTTTGAAACCCGGCTGGGCTTCGGCGAAGAAACAACCGATGCCGACGGAAAATGGGGAACCGATAAGGCGAATCCTGATGTTTCCGAATACCGATTTCAAATTTGGCACCCCGATTACATTGACCTCAATGTCGTTGTCAAGCAGGGAACTCCCGAAATGGAACGGTTGAAAAACCAGACGGAGCGGTTCGTCCTAACAAGAGGAATCAACGTTGCCGGTACGATCACCGACAACGACGGCAAGCCGATAGCCGATGCCAAAGTCGAACTGGGGCATCGACAGCGAATGTTTTACCAGCAAGGAAAGGCGTACTATCAAGAAACGAAGACCGATGCCGATGGCAACTATGCTTTTCCAGCGACACCGAGCGGAGAGAAACATCTGATTGTAACCGCATCGGGTAAGGCACCGCAGGCTCGGCAACTGGCGATTGAAAAAAACCTCGCTCCTCAGAATTTCCAACTTCTGCCGGGCAACACGATTCGCTTCAAAGTCGTTGACTCTGATGGCAAACCGGTTGCCGGTGCATCTGTTAACCCTTACTCCTGGCAGAGTACGGAAAATTATCTCATGTACAGAGATTCTTTGAAAACGGATGAGCAGGGAACCGTCCAATGGAACGAAGCCCCGGCGGAAATCATCGGATATACCTTACACGGCAAGTAATTGGACGTTTTCAAATGACTGAAATTTGAGAGTCATGAGCGTTTCCAGTTCCTTTCGATATTCGTTGCCTCCTTTTGCCATGCACTCGTCAATCGTCCGGCAGAACGTCTCGAAGTTTTCGTAAAATTGATTGTACAAACACTTCTTCTTCAAGAACTTCCAGTACCGCTCAATCAGATTCAAGTTCGGCGAATAACTGGGTAAGAAAATCAATTCGATGT
>Ga0082212_10010521_pt1 | contig 11825 bp, 5 predicted proteins | sample TergutNt197P3_FD_71548 | JGI IMG/M metagenome (GOLD analysis project Ga0082212, IMG submission 71548) | Neocapritermes taracua P3 segment gut microbial communities from Petit-Saut dam, French Guiana - Nt197 P3 | ecosystem: Host-associated > Arthropoda: Insects > Digestive system > Gut ... | reverse complement strand
ACATCACCGGCCCCAGTACAAAGACTTACGGCGATGCTCCTTTCACGCCAACCACAAGTGGCGGGAGCGGTATGGGTACAATAACATTCACTTTAGTATCCGGACCGGGAACAATCAATTTAGCCGGCAATGCGATCACCATCACCGGCGCCGGTACCCTTGTCATTACAGCAACCAAGGCGGGTGACGCCAATTACAATCCGGTTACATCGGCGGCATATCCCATCACGATAGACAAGGCCACGCCGACCTTTGACGATCTGTACTTTACGATCCCCGTTAACCATGTTTACAACACAGCTGCACAAGGTATCGGTAGCGTAACACCCGCCGGCGTGACGGGGCTTGGCACGATAACGGTTAGATATAACGGTAGCACAACCGTTCCTGCCAATGCCGGATTTTACGCCGTGACGGTGGACATTGCCGAGGGGGCGAATTACAAAGCAGCAACAGGGATTACGCTTGGTGTTTATACCATAGAAGAGGCAAATCCGACGGTTTTATGGCCTGTATTATCAACTCCTGTCACGTATTCCTCAGGTTTGCAACTGTCCGATATACCATTAACACCATACAACACGATAAACGGAACTTTCACATGGGACAATGAAAATACTTTGCTTTATGCGGGTACTACAGGTTATTCGATGACCTATACCCCTTCGAATACGAATTACAACACGATATCACAAGATGTTTCAATTACGGTAAACCCCGCAACTCCATCAATTACGATGGATCCCTCCGGCGGAATGATATGTGGAGCCAATTATGTAACACTCACTGCTTCCGGAAGCGGAAGTTACACATGGTATAAAGATGGTATCGAAGTTGTCGGTGTAAATGCGAATAACTTGATTGCAGATCAGAACAATAGCGGTTCATATACCGTAAAAACAACGATAAACGGGTGTACATCGGCAACAAGTGTAGCAGTAGAAGTGACGGCTGTTATAATTCAATTCACCGAACCCACACTGGCTGACGGGACTTACGATGAGTACTACAGGCAAACGATACAAACCGTAATTACAGGGGCGACAAATGTCAGTTATTCAGTGATTGGAAGTCTGCCACCGGGATTAAACTTCAATGCGGGAACTCGTCGTATTACCGGAACGCCAACAGAACCGGGCAGTTATATTTTCAGTATTAAGGCCGCAGACAATATTTCGGGATGTGAAACAGATCAACTATTCACCATAGATATTGACAAAGCAACCCCCAACATTATTGTTCCTTACTTAGGAACACTTATTTATGGAGCAGATGAAGATGCTCCGATTCAAGTAAATGTAATAGAGGAAAAAGCCAATTTGCCGGTCAGTTACGACAGTAATGACTATAATGTTTTGATCATCAATGATAACGGTGATCTTGAAATCAAAAACGCCGGAACGGCTGTGATTACTTTCAGTTGCGACGGCAACGATTATTATAAGCCGGTGGAGATCACCCGGAATATTACTGTCAATAAAGCCACCCTGTATATCGTTGTGGATAACTGTAGTCGTCCGGTGAATACTTTAAATCCGGAGTTTACTGTCTGGTATTCGGGATGGAAATATGACGACAACGAAACAATGTTTACCAAACCCCTGACATTTGAGACCTTAGCAATCCAATCCAGTCCTGTAGGACTATACGATGTCTACGTATCAGGAGCCGAACTTGAAGCCGATAATTACATCTTCAATTATCTACCGGGGAAGCTCCTCATCGCCAACAGACCAACCCTCACAGCAAGAGTAACTGCAGTTACCCGTACTTATGGCGATGACAATCCGACGTTCACCATCAGGTATTCAGGATTTTTATCCCCTGACACTGAAAACAATTACAATGTTGATATTCCTCCGGTTGTCACGTGTGACGCCTTACCCGATTCGCCGCCGGGCACATACGACATCATCCTCGCAGGCGGTTATGACAATAAATATGACATTATTTGCAACAACAGCATATTAACTGTTAATAAGGCAATATTGACCGTAACGGCCATAAATCAAGAACGAATTTTCGGTGTTGATAATCCTCCGTTGACGCTCGATTATTTTGGTTTTAAACTGGAAGATGACGAGTCGGTGCTCAAAGTTGCACCGAAGGCTGAGGTTAATGCCGATCCTGAAACCCCTCCCGGAAATATACCTATCACTATTACCCCTGGTGAAGATGATCGTTACAGTTTTCGTTATGTTTACGGGACACTGTATATCCTGTCTGAACCGATAGAGGTTACTTATGGTGAAGGACCTTTTACAATACCTGTTTCAGGAAATCCTTTGGGGCGTATTATAACCATGTCACCTTCGGGCATTCTCAGTCTGAGCGTGAACGATGATGGCGTACTGACGGCAACCATATTATCCAGCGGATACACCCTTATTACTATTTCATCGCTATCCTTCTCCCAACCGGTGAGCGTAAACAAAGCCACACTAACAGTTACGGCCGATGATTGCCAACGACCGCAGGGTCAACATAATCCTGTATTTACCATAACCTATTCTGGTCGTGTGTATGACGAATCCCCGCAAACGATCTTTTCAGGTTATGATATGCCCGTCATAAGTTGTAATGCCCGGCCAAATTCTGCGGAAGGTAGCTATTTCATCGCTGTTACAGGTACTCTTGAGACTCAGAATTATAAAGTCGAATACCAGTATGGAACATTGGAGGTAATTGCAAACGAAAATCATCCCACAGCATTTACACCCAATGGCGATGAGATCAACGATTACTTTTTGCAGGGATATCATATAAAAGTATTCAATCGTTTGGGCGTCCTGATATTTTCGGGTGATAACGGGTGGGACGGACGACACAAAGGTTATTTGGTTGAGCCCGGCATTTATTTTTATATCTCAACTTCTCCGATCGGGATCGTACAAAAGGGAACTGTTGAAGTCATCAGATCAAAATAAAGAATCATCATCATGTTATTATTTTTGCGTCAATTCTCACTTCTGTCAGTGCTGGTCTTTTTTTCAGTCCAACCGGTTTTTGCTCAGGAAGGGTCATTTTTTCAAAAGATAGTGTCATTTTTTCAAAATACCAAACCGGATAAACTGTTCGAAAACAAGCAATATTATGCTGCAGCCCAATCTTTTGAAAAAGAATTGACCGATGGCAAAGGTGATCCGGTAGAAATACGGAAAAAGATAGGAATATGTTATTTAAAAATCAACCAATCGCAAAAAGCGTTGTTCTGGCTGCAACAAGTGACCGACGTCGGTAGCGCCGATGCCGATACATGGTACCAGTATGGTCTGGCATTACAGCAAACAGCCAACTACTATACAGCCATCGAAGCATTTGAACAATGCCTCATGATACAACCGGGACATCCCACAGCGGCCGTAAAAATTGAGTCGTGTAACTTTGCTATCATCCACAATCGTGTAAATCCGTATGCCAAATTCCGTCCGGCTGCCGAACTGAATACGCCCGGAGGTGAATTTGGCGTATCGCTGTATGCCAATAATATCGTATATTATTCATCGGCTGCAGTGCCTGCTGATGGCGCAAAGATTGACCAGCGCACAGGTTTGAAGCATGTGGAAACATATATGGCCCGTTTGCAGAATAAACGACTGATGTATGCTCATGCGGCCGACAACACTTTACCCAAATATGTGACCGACGAATTGTTTGCGTATGACAGTATTGCTCATTGTGTTTATTTTGCATGGTGCGATATGAACAATAACCGTTGCGGCATCTATACCAGTAAATTATCCAACGGTAAATGGACAGAGCCGGAGGTCGTTCTGCAAAACAAAAAAGATCAGGTAAGCGGTCATCCGACCATTGCCAACGGAGGCAACCGGTTATATTTCACATTCAACGCAAACGATGGCGTCGGACAAACCGATATCTGGTATATGGACAAAACAGGCGACGATAAATGGGGACAACCGGTGAATGCAGGAAATACAATCAATACCTTTGGAAGAGAAGAATTTCCGTTTGTATACGCCGATACGCTGTTGTTTTTTGCTTCCGACGGACATGTCGGTTATGGAGGACTTGACATCTTTTGTTCAGTGATCAAGGGTAATTCATTCTCGCTACCGGTGAATCTTCGTCGTCCGTTCAACTCGCCGGGCGATGATTTCGGTCTGTTGATCAGCGGTAATACGGGAATATTGTCCTCCTCGCGCAACGAACAGGTAAGCGATGATTTATACCTGTTCGAAGGGTTGCCCTCATACCTGTATCTCGGCGGACATGTCAGCGATCATATTACCGACGACGTTCTCGAAAATACGCGACTGACATTGTCTATTGACGGGAAAGCGGTACAGCAAACTGTTTCGGACAGTACAGGGTATTACGGTTTTTTCCTTCGCAAAGACGAATCGCCTATGATGTATGCAAGGACAACGGGTTATAAACCGTCGCTGACCGATATACATCCACCTGATAACGGACTGTTTACTGCTTTTCAGTACAATATTCAACTGCAACAGTCAACTGTGTTGCCGGCAACCATACAACTCTATCATAAAACTACCGGAAGCCCCGTAGCCGAACGTGGGATCATCTGTTTCAACAACGATGGTGAAGAACAAATCCTGCGCACGGATGCCACCGGTTCGTTCAAACTGCTCATGCAGGAGGATCAGCGCGAATACTGGATCAAATTTCCTGACGGCAACTACCTGACCGAAAGCATTATCCTCAACGATGAACAAAAATCGTACACTTTGGCAGTACAATTGCTGGACGGGGATTTATTCACCGGATGGTTGCATTTCAAACGGGGTAGCATGGAAGCCACCGAGATGTCGCAGGCGCTCATCCCGCGTATTGCAGACATTATCAAAGCCAATCCGGATATGATATTTCAATTGGAAGGCTTTTGCGACAAAGGTTTTGAAGCACGTCAACCAAATCTGGCCGTCCAACGTGCTGAATACATCTCAAGACGATTAGTTGACGAAGGCGTCAACAAGCGTCAATTAATTGCTGTTGCCGGTAATTTGGAAACGGAAACAACTGATGAAGAAGATGCCGATCAACGACGGGTTGAAATAAAAATAATCAGATAACCGCCGATTTTTTTTTGGCATGAATTTTGATATTCATATTATGTTTCATAGTAGCAGTAGTTTTTCTCATAAGTTAGTAGTTGTAAATGTTAGTAATTTGAAAGAGCCGTTCGTGAGAACCGCTCTTTTTTTACTTTGCCACAGTTAGCAAAATCAGAATAAAATATTTTCGTAAATAATAGCCGAAATATCCGTACCTTTGCCAAATATTGAAAATAAAGAATCCGGAACAGTCATTATTTCATGAATGCAGAGATCATAACCATTGGCGATGAATTGTTGATCGGACAGGTTGTTGACAGCAATTCGGCATTTATAGCCCGCGAACTGAACAAGACAGGTATCAGTGTTTTTCAGATCACTTCCGTGTCCGACAGTCGCCTTCACATCATCGCGGCACTTGAAGAAGCATCGCAGCGGGTACCGCTTGTGTTGATTACCGGTGGACTGGGACCTACCAAAGATGATATTACCAAGAGCGTTTTTGCCGAATATACGGGTGACCGGCTGATACTTCACGACGAAACGCTTCGACACATTGAAGCCATGATGGCAGCCCGAAATATTGCCATGAATCCGCTGAATGTGAAACAGGCAGAAGTGCCGTCCCGTTGTACGGTCATTACCAATACCTGTGGTACGGCGCCCGGAATGTGGTTTGAAAAGAACGGCATTGTCTATATCTCCATGCCGGGTGTGCCTTTCGAAATGAAAACCATGATGCAGAATGAAGTGTTGCCGCGATTGCAGCAGCGATTCGAAACCGGAAATATCCTGCATCGCACTTTGCTGGTGGCGGGATTCCCCGAAGCGGCGCTATCACTGTTCATCGAAGATTGGGAAAACGCACTTCCGTCACACATCAAATTGGCTTACTTGCCGGGCGGCGGGATGATCCGCTTGCGTCTGTCGGCTTCCGGCGACAACATGCAGGAACTTACGATTCAAACAGAAAAGGAAATCGAAAAAATCAGGCTCATCCTTGGCGATCATATCCTGAGTGAAAACGACGAACAGATCGAAGAAATCGTGGCGCGGATGTTGACCGGAAATCATCAGACTATAGCCACAGCCGAAAGTTGTACCGGCGGTAATATTGCCCGTCTGCTCACTTCTATTTCGGGAAGCTCAGCGTTTTTTAAAGGTTCGGTCATAGCGTATTCCAACAAAGTGAAGGAAGATTTGTTACAGGTAAATTCCGCCGACATCAGACAGTATGGCGCCGTAAGCAAACAGGTGGTCATGCAAATGGCTGCCAACGTCCGGATGTTGCTGGATACGGATTATGGTATTGCAACCTCAGGAATTGCAGGCCCCACAGGGGGAACTCTGGATAAACCCGTAGGAACAATATGGATAGCAGTGGCGACGAAAACGAAAATCGAGACAAGGTTATTGCATTACGGGAACAACCGCGAAAACAACATCCAACGCTCGTCTACAGCGGCTTTGAATCTGCTACGGGAAATGATAAGTCAATGATACATCTGGAAAAAGGAATGGTGATCAAATCAACGGGTAGTTGGTATACGGTGAGAAAGGATGACGGCAACTGTATCGGATGCAGGTTGAAAGGCCGTCTGCGTACTGAAGGCATCAAAAGTACCAGTCCGGTAGTAGTGGGCGACAGGGTTCTACTTGATGGCGACATGATTTGTAATATAGAGCAGCGTAAAAATTATCTTATCCGTAAATCAACCAAACTGTCGAAACAGTCGCATATCATTGCGGCCAATGTTGATATGGCTTTGCTTGTGGTTACTTTTCACTTGCCCGAAACTCCGGTTGAGTTCATTGATCGTTTTCTGGTGTCAGCCGAAGCATACAGTATTCCTGTTTGTCTTGTCTTCAATAAAATGGATCTTTTTTCGTCAAAAGAACTGATACAAGTGAAACAATTTGAGGACATTTATCGTACAATTGGGTATCAAACCGTCAGAACATCGGTAACGGCGCCGGCAGGCATTGACGAATTGCGGCAAATATTTGCAGGTAAAGTATCCGTAGTGGCGGGTTTGTCGGGAGTTGGCAAATCATCTCTGATTAATGCGGTGAATCCGGGTTTGCAGGTAAGAGTGGGCGATATGTCCGATTACCATCGCAGCGGAAAACACACCACCACTTTTGCAGAGATGTATGGCCTGCAAGGGGGAGGGTATATCATTGATACGCCCGGTATTCGGGGTTTTGGTCTGATACATGTTGAAAAAGAAGAATTGTATCATTTCTTTCCCGAAATATTCAAAGTGTCGGCAGATTGTGCATTCCACAACTGCAGGCATATCAATGAGCCGGGCTGCGCCGTGATGAAAGCGGCAGAAACCGGCAAAATAAGTGAATCCCGTTATTGCAGTTACCTGAACATGATGGATGACTCGGAAGACAAATACAGGTAAATATAATATAATCAGATGAAAAAATTTATTTTCATACCTTTAGGCATTTGTTTGCTTTTCTTTGTTTTGAGCGCTTTTTACCTTTATGGAAGATATCTTGTACAGGTGGAGGCCCAAAAGGAATTGATGGTATGGTATGTGTCCGACACAAAAAATAAGTTGGATATATTCAATGCACGTATCAGAGAGTTACCACACATGGTCATGCCATTCATTGACGAAAACGGCAGGTTGAAAAGAGACTTCATGAACCTGTACGCCGGAAATATATCGCAACTTAAACAGTTTTATACCGCTAATCATCGTAATATTAAAGACATATCGGTTTATGACAAATTCGGCAATGTGTTCAGGCTTTATTACGAAAATGGTTCTTTTATTCAAGACACTTATGAATCGCGTCTCATCAGCGTATTGCGATCGGGAATAGAAATGGATATTGACAGAAGTTCCTTTTCGGTGTTTCTGCCGGTGTATCATGGCTATGCTTTGGCCGGGAATGTTATCATCAGCGTTGATATCGTTTCGCTGCATAAAGAATTGTTCAAATCCTATCTCGAAAAGGGTGACGTGTGGCCGACTTCCATTCTCGACGACAAAATCCTGTTTACTTTGCCTCTCGAAAGCGAATGGGTACTGTCACATGAAAATGAGATGATACAGGATATACAGGAACGAAAGTCAGGTTTTTTTTCAGGTTGGATCAAAAACACCGAATCCTCAATCCGTATTGCGACATACTATGAAAGTCTGAAAACTTCCGAGCATTATTTGGGAATTGCGTTTAGCAGCAATATTTCTCCACTTTTTTCCTCGTTTTTGTGGACATTAGCGATTGTTTTTCTCATCCTGATAGTATTAGCGGCTGTCGTATCACTCGCTTTGAACCGGGTTTCCAATCAAAACATGGATACCATTAAAAAGAGAGAACAGGAAATTCGTTTTTTTCAAACCATATACCGTCACGCGCCGGTAGGAATCATCCTGAGAAAGAACAATAGTTTTTTGGGCGCTAACGATTCACTTTTTGCACTATTGGATGCATACATATCTCCAAACGATATTGGCAGGGATATGAAAGAACTGGGATTTCCTTCCGATTTTTTCCAACAGACAGATCATGATAACGAGTCGGATGTCTGTATATTTGAAAAAAAAGGACACGACTTATGTCTTAGCAGACGACAGACGAATGTAGTTGTAGATGGAGTTGAATATACGCTTGATGCATTATGGGATGTTACAAAACTGGAACATCGTGTTCATTCGGAAATTACCAAATCGGAGTTATTGAGTCGTGTCAGCGCCGATGTCAAAAAAACATTGAGCAACATCAAAAATACCGTAACAGTGCTGGAACAACAATACCCCGAGGAACAACATATCGGGTATCTTGATCAATTAACGGACGATTTATCCGGATTTATTGACGATGTACAGGATTATGCCAACATTGAAGCCGGACATATCGTACTTGATGAAATGCCTTTCAACCTTGTCGAAGAAATCAAGAAAGTAACAGATCTATATCGTCAAAAAGCACAACTGAAAGATATCGAACTGCGGACGCATGTAGCATCGTCGGTCACTCGTAACGTAGTTGGCGATTCACAACGTTTCGGCCAAATTCTGTACCAATTATTAGATAATGCTGTCAAATTTACAAATGAAGGAACCATTCGTATATCTTTAGAAACTAAAGAATTGTTAGACAGAAAAGTAATGGTTCATTGTTCTGTTGAAGATACCGGACAGGGTATGTCGCATCAAGAACTCAAAAATCTCTTTTCTTTCGACCTTCGAACCGGTGGAGATCAACCTGTTGGGCTTGGAGTGATCATCATCAAGAAATTAGTCGGCATTATGGGTGGAAACTTACGTGTTGCAAGTCCGTCGCCTATCTCAACCAATCCGGATACGCCCGGAACGCAATTTCTTTTTTCCATCATTTGCTATTCGGATCAACCATTTGATAAAAATTTGGATTATTCTCATATTGTTTCCTGCCCGCAGATCAATATTTTGCTCATCACTTCCGATACATCTCAAATGCAGCATCTGATTCATTACATGAAACGAAAAGCTATACATTTGGATGTCTTTATGTACAATGTTGATTCGTCCGAATTGCTGGTCAACAAGCTTATCATTGATAAAAACAGATACCAGATGGTAGTGATTGCAACAGCCATCAGTGAAATTTCTTTTTCCATAGCTGAGAAAGTCCATCAGCACAATTTAACGGAAGATTGCTTGTATGTATTGGCCGACACTTACATGTACAAGGGGAATTATATGAAAGCAAAATCGTTGAACATAGATTACTATTTCACGATTAATGACGATTTATCGTTGTATGAATCCATATTGAAAACACATTTCCCCAATCTATCGGATAAAGAAGTAGTAACAACCGATATCACACAAAAGGGTCTTCAAATACTGATTGCCGAAAATAATGTATTGAGTCAGACAGTTTCCGGGTTACTGTTCAAAAATTTAGGTTTTGAAACCAATTTCGTGCAAAACGCTTTACAACTGATCAACCAGCTCAACCAAAAAACATACGATGTTATTTTTATTGATTTAAAATTTCCTCCTTCCAATGGGTTCGAAATTGCTGAAATGTTACGACAGAAAGGATACACCATACCGATTATCGCCATGACATCTACCTTAACAAAAGAAAATATCAAACATATTACCAATAGCGGCATGAATGGATATGTACCTAAACCATTGAATCCCGACCAAATCAAAAAAATCCTGCTCAAATGGTTTGCGTGAAAAAGACTGTTAGACTGTTAGACTGTTAGACTGTTAGACTGTTAGATTATAAGATATGGTAGACACACATGCACATCTGTATGACGAACAATTTGATAATGATCGCGATGCGGTTATTGCCAGGTCTGTGGCCTGCGGCGTCGAACGCATGTTATTGCCCAACATTGATGTACAAACCATACAACCCATGCTGGAAGTGTGCAGACAATATCCTGACCGCTGTTTTCCGATGCTTGGACTTCATCCGACTTCTGTCGGTAAGGATTTCGAGAAGCAATTAGAGATCATCGAGACGTATTTGGCACATACCAGGGTTGTAGCCATCGGTGAAACCGGCATAGATTTGTTTTGGGACAAGCAATACGTTGACCAACAGATGGAAGCATTCCGCATACAGATTGGCTGGGCAAAAAAATACGGGTTACCTCTCTCGATCCATTGCCGAAAATCGTATAACGAGATTATTGCCATTCTGAAGAAAGAACAGGATGGCTCATTGACCGGTGTTTTCCACTGTTTTCCGGGAAATGTGCAACAAGCAGATGAAGTTATTCGACTTGGTTTCATGCTGGGACTTGGAGGTGTAGTGACCTACAAAAATGCCGAAATGGCAACAGTAGCACAATATACAGCCATTGAACACATCCTCACTGAGACGGATGGCCCGTTTACTCGAATCGACGATCGCCCAACTGAAGCATCCGATATACATAGCGCAATTTCGGCTATTGCCCAAGTTCGGCACGAGCCTATTGATAGGCTTTCTAAAGCCATCATGGCAAATTTCCAAAATATGTTGAGCTAAGTGCGGCGCTTGGTGAGCATCAAGGGAAGTTTACAGTGTCCGATCATCCTCAGTTCCGGATAAACAAAAGGCCAGCCAGCAGTGTAAAGTTACCATTGTTTTTCACCAGCTACTGAGATAGAAGGCAGTTACGATGATGGGAACCGAATCAATAGAAGTTACACCGATTGATTTTTGTGGTATTCAAATTTCGCCGAATACTTTATTAAAATAATTGCAATATATTATCCCAGATCGGTCATTAAGATGCCTGGACCCCGGCTTCCGCCGGGGTGACGACCCGAATGGCCGATTTGGGAATATTTTAGCGATAGAAAATTTCCGGGATGCTAGCCATACATGAGAAAGGTTGAAAACGCTCCTTAGAACCGGTTTATTTGCGAATTATAGGTATGCACGACACGAGGAAGATCCATACCAGTATTCCCCATCCTCCAAATGCCGCCATACAGCCAATGAGCATTCCTATAACAAGAATGTTTTCCACACGTTAATCTCGCTTTCTTAAGGTTCTATGCTATCAATCCCTAATCCTATAAAAACAAGAAATAAACCCATTCCCCTTTACAAGCCCCTCGCATTCATTTTGTCCAACATAGTTTGAGCAATTTGGTTCCCTTGGCTTGCCGCTTTCTGTAACCATTCTCTAGCCATGCGATGATCTTGTGAGGCGCCGTGTCCCTTCCCGTACATTAGCATTGCGCTTCGGCATCGCCAGCCTCTGCTTTTTTATGTAGCTCTTGGTCAATTTCTGTTATGCTCATAAACTTCCTCCTCTAT
>Ga0082212_10010520_pt1 | contig 11825 bp, 11 predicted proteins | sample TergutNt197P3_FD_71548 | JGI IMG/M metagenome (GOLD analysis project Ga0082212, IMG submission 71548) | Neocapritermes taracua P3 segment gut microbial communities from Petit-Saut dam, French Guiana - Nt197 P3 | ecosystem: Host-associated > Arthropoda: Insects > Digestive system > Gut ... | reverse complement strand
GGGCAGCGGAGGAAACGTGGCGATCCACGACTTTGCACCCTGGCACGGCGATATTCACATGAACCATAATTTTCAGAAATGGTTCTGTACCGCTTTTGCCACCAATCATGTCGAATGGATCGACGTCTATGCGGATTTTATTGAAGACAAGATGGAGATGTTTGAATATCAGGCGCGGTTGATATTCGACCTCGACGGCGCCTACTGCGACCTTTCCTACCTGCCCTTCATGCTGAAGGAACACTGCAATTTTGACAATTTCATCGGACGGGCGCTGGCCATGACCGGTTGGGCGGGACTGCCGCTGTGGCAGCACTGGCTGTACATGCGCGATAAAGAATGGCTCCGCAAGCGGGCGTATCCGTATATCCGGCGTGCAGCGCAGTTCTATTATAATTATCTGGAAAAATACTCCGATGAGACAGGGGAGATTTTCCCCTCTATCCGGCTGGAGGAACCGGGCTGGAGGAAAGACTTTATACGCAACCGCAATGTGCTGACCGATCTGTGTATGTTTAAAAAGGCCTTTCAATACGCGATAGACGCATCCGAAATTCTGGGAGAGGATAAGGAATGGCGCAGGAAATGGGCGCAGGCCCTGAAGCGCGTGCCGGAGATAGGTCATGGCTTCACAGAAGATGGCGAGGGCTGGATCGCCCTTGACAGGGACTGGCATACCGTCGAACCGAAGCGGCGAGCCGACGAGGCGCGTTACAGCCGCTGGGGCGGCGGCGGATGGATTGTATACCCGGGCGAGTATGTGACGGGCGACGGCGACGATTCGCTGACGCTGGCGTTGCGCGACATGATGCTCAGGACAGACCTGATGAACCCCTTTATCTCAAAGGTAACCGGCGAAAACATTTACCCCGGCGTGCCTGTTATCCATCCGATTTCATCGCTTGTTCCCTCGATCCGCCTTGGGGTGACCGGGCATTTTGATACCATCCGGAAAGTGCTGCTGGCCCACCGGATGACTTACGGACAAACCAGTTCTTACATGCTTTCCGGAGGTGATATCCCGAAAGAAGTGAACTCAAATGCCGGTTACTTGTGGTACGACTGGCGCGCTGTGGAAAATAAATATGCCGGCGTGCTGGCGATCACTGAAATGTTGCTGCAAAGTCAGGGCGGCGTCATCCGCCTGTTTCCCTTTTTCCCCCAAACCATCGACACAGCCTTTAACGGCTTCCGCGCCATCGGCGGGTTTGTGGTTTCGGCGCGACGCGAGAGCGGCGTTGTCAACGCTGTAATCCATAGTGAATCCGGATTGCCTGTCTTACTGAAAACAAACGTTAAACCCGGTTCTGTCGGAAGTAATGGAAAATCTATACCTTTTACACATAAAAACGGCATTGTACGTTTCAATACACAAGCCGGTATGGACTATGTAATTAGAATATAAACAAATCGAATTGTTAAATAAATATAAAAATACAATTTAAATCAGCAAACATTTGGTTTTTGATTTATATTGAACGATATTTGGGCGTTTAAAATGAAAGGTAGATTATAGCAAAGTGAAACGGTTGTTTGCTGCTTTCCGAATTCAGGATGCGGAGAGTAGTTGAACAATAAAATTTGAGAGCGTGTTTTTTGTGAATGAGGACGGCGGGATAACAAAATGTTTCTTAACAAAATCATAATCAAAAAACTATTTAGGTACATTGGTTATTTATTATTTGCATTCTGAAAGTATATGACAAAAAGAAAGGAGTGATCAGGTTGTATATGGAAAGACAGATGCAGTGTTTTTTTTGTGTTGGTGAATTGAGTTAAAATATTTATTAAATTTATTATGAAACAAGGCAAATATATCTTATTGATGTTTTTTTCAGTCTGCTATTCATGCCAAATGGATGGTGGTCTGTCAGTTGAAGAAGCCCAAAAAGCCATTATTGGAAAATGGGTATGGGTTTCTTATGGAATGTATGAAAATGATATTTTACCGATACAATATGATTACAAAGGAAGTTATGTAGAGTATTCTTCGAATGGAACATCACAAACTTTTACTACTGGATATGTTTCAGGTATTCCTAGCTCTGAATCGCCGCCTAATGGAATTGGTGGCGTTTTTGGTCCCATACAATATTATACTATTGACAGCGAATACCTAAAAGTAATGACTACTGAAGAAGGGATTGAAGGTATTACATTTTGTTATAAATATTCATTTTTTGACAATAACAAAAAGTTAAAATTAACGAGATATCCTCTGTGGCAGTTACGTGTCGAGGAAGGCGAAGGAATGCCCTACATTTTTATGAATAATTATTGGATTTATGAAAAACTATGAACTATTAAAAATTTAATTAATGAATACAAAAACAGTAAAATCGGTTATTTTCCCTATATGTCTTATGTTATTATGCATATCTTGTAACATGATGAATAGCGATGACAACGTAAGCGGAAAAGAATCTAAAAAAGCCATTATCGGTAAATGGAAATTGGTAGAAGAAGGTATGTATACTGATCGAATAACTGAATATTCAAGTGAATTCCTAATGGAATATCTTCCAGATGGAATATTAAATTGTTATATAAAGGATAAAAACGATGAGTCATATTCAGATTATATCAAGATACAGGAACTTTATTCAATTTATTATGATGTATTAATAGAAAAGAGCATTAGTATTACAGGTTTAGAAAAGCGTTGGAAATACAGGTTTTTTGAAAATGGAGAAAAACTTGAATTGATAGATGCCGATTGGATTCCGCAAACTTGTCCGCCTGAGAATGTAATACAGACTTTAATGTATGTAAGTTATATTAAAATTTTCAAAAAAACAATTTGAACAAATTTAAAATTAAAAAATCATGAAAAAATTATTATTATTACCAGTATTTTTACTTGGTACTATTATTGTTAAAGCTCAAATTCCAACTTTTTATTATGAAAAAAAGGATGCGTTTTACCATTATCCTTCGTTAAGGTCATCTCAAGTGATACAGACAAAAACGATGCCGGGATTTGATATTGATAAATTATTGGAAGAAGACAAGGAAAAAGAAGGTATTGTTGGTCCTTTCCGATTTGGATATGTATTCGAAGTAAACTATTCATTGAAAGACGGAACATGGGAAGAATTAGAAACTGTACGTATTTGGCGCATGAAATTCGTTTCACCGGGTGCCTATTCATTGAACTTTGTCTTTAATGAATTATACTTGACGCAAGACGCCCAATTGTATATATTCAACACGAAAGGTACAATGATATATGGGCCGGTAATTGCAAAATACAATCTGTCAGATGAAAAATTCTTGACTGACTTAATTGCAGGAGATGAAGTAATTATCCAATTGACAGAACCTAAAACCGGAAAAGAACAATCAAGATTGAAAATTTCGAGTGTAGTACATGGATATAAAAATACTTTTCCTTTTGATATAGAAAACAGCCCAAAAGTTGCAAGTTTAACATGCCACAAAGATGTGACATGTTCGACATGGTTGAAAGAATCGGATGGAGTTGCTCTTATTTTAATAAATCCAAATAGTTTTTGTACAGGATCATTATTAAATAACACATCCCAAAATTACCTTCCATTTGTTTTGACAGCTTTTCATTGTCTAGATGGAGATTGTAATGGAAATCTTAGTAGTGCGGAAAAGAATGCTGTCGGAAGTTGGAATTTTAAATTCCAATACAAATCGTTGTCTTGCGGAGGTAGTACTTATTCTTCAATTAATTACCCATATAGTGATTTTCGTGCTGCATGGTATGACAGTGATTTTGCTCTTGTGGAAATGAAAAGTAGTGTTACTGATAGTCGCATCTCTTTTTTGGGATGGGACATAAGCGGAAGTAGTTCAACAACAGCAACGACTATCCATCATCCACAAGGCGACCTGATGAAAATTTCGAAAGATATTCATATTCCCGTAACAAATAGTTCCGACTTTTCAGTAAATCTAAATTGTGGAAATTCATTAACAGTTCCAGCAAATACTCATTGGATTGTTACCATTGATACAGGATCCGTGGAAAAAGGTTCGTCCGGAGCTCCACTATTTAATACTGATAAAAGGGTTATTGGACAATTGCACGCTGGAGAAGTAAAATGTCCGATAGCTACAACTTACTTTGGCCAATTTCATAAATCTTGGTCAGGAAATGGATCTAGTGATACCCAATTAAGTCACTGGCTTAACCCAAGCGGTTCAATAGTATCTACCACGAATACCATCAGATATCCCGTTATTTCAGGTCCTTCTACTGTTTGTACCTCAAGTGTCGTATATACTATTACTGATCTTCTTCCAGGTTCATCAGTTGTCTGGACGTATGATACTAATCTGTTAAATTTAACTCCCGGCTCGGGTAATGCTACTGTTTCTGCAAAGAGCGGCATTTACGGAAATGCCTGGATTAGAGCAACTATCAACGGAAGTATAGTCCTGGATAAGACAATTATTGCGAATTTTCCTCCGGGAGGAACTGTTGAGTACGTTCCGCTTTCCGTTTATCAAGTTTATAATGTGTATCCGCCGAACAACATACCGGATGTAACAGGTTGGGACTGGTCGTGGATGCCGGGCGCCAATTATCCCGGTGCGTCCCTTACTCCATACAACGATCATGCGACCGTTTCTTTCACAACGTCCGGCGGATATTCACTTTTTGCCAAAGCTAAAAATAAATGCGGGACATCGCCCAGTCCTCAAATTATTTACACCTTTACGGCAGCCAAGTCCTCTCCGGGTAATCCGTTTGCCTATCCTAATCCTGTTTCAGACATTCTGAAAATTGACGTAGATGCATATATTGCGTATCAGATACAATCCGGACAGTTGCAGCAAAGTGCATCCATGTATGATATCCGCCTGTATGACGGAAAAGGAATCGTGGTAAATCAGACTAAAGTTAAAAGCGGGATCGTACAGTTTAACGTATCGAATCTGCCTGACGGTATCTATTATCTGCACATATATGATGGCGTTTCAGCAAAACCTGAAACAGTTCCGATAATTGTAAACCACTGAGAAAATCAATGATTAAAATGAATCAACCGGCACGGATACAGTATAGTTTCTTTGCCGGTTGATTTTTTACGATCGGATATGCTCCGTTTTTCGCACAGTTATAGACCTAAGTGATAAAAAGAAAAAAAAATTACTGCATATTTAACACAATAAAATATGCAGTAAATTCGTTTGCTATTTTGAAATACTGCATATTTATTATACTTTTGCAGGCAGAAAAATAAAGATGAATGAAAAAATTTGATTATTCGTTTTTGAAAAATTCGTTGTTGCCGACAAATTTGCTCGGCATTACCAACAGTATTGCAGAACTGAAAACATTAGAACAAGTTCGTAAACGTGATTTCCCAAAGATTTTTACGAAATTAGAAAGCATAGCCAAAGTGCAGTCGGTCAAAGGTTCCAATGCTATTGAAAATATCATTACTACCGACAAGCGAATTGAAGAAATTGTCAATCAATCGTCTGCGCCACTCAACCACAACGAACAGGAAATTGCAGGTTATCGAGATGCGCTTAACGCTATTCACAACGGTTTTGAAAATATTGTGCTTGACACACAAAGTATTTTAAGCCTTCATTCTGTTTTGCTTTCTTATACCGTGCTTTATTCTTGATTTTTTGTGCATACACCCATTTTCCGACGGAAACGGAAGAATGTCTCGACTACTTTCTCTATTACTGTTATATAAAGCGGGTTTTGATGCAGGTAAATATATTTCTTTTGAAGAACAGATCAACAAAAACAAAAATTCTTACTATGAGGCGCTTCAAAAATCTTCGGAAAATTGGGAAAACAATACGAATGATTATCTGCCGTTTATAGAAAATTTTATTTTTACGTTACTCATTTGCTACAAAGAACTCGACAAGCGTTTTGCAGTTATCAATTCAACAAAAGTTTCAAAACGTGAGCGAATTGAACAAACCATACTTAATAGTTTACTTCCGCTTGGTAAACAGGAAATCAATTATATATTGCCCGATGTTTCGGCGACTACAATAGAAATTGTTGTTTCCCAAATGCTTAAACAGGGAAAAATTAAAAAAATCGGAACATTTAAAAATGCAAAATATATTAGAAATTAGTACCTCTTATTTCCGCAAAAAAGATTCTTTGATCATAAGAAAAGAGTTGTATCTTTGCAAACGGATACACTTTTCGTATCTACATGCAATTATAAAAAAACAAATAAAATGAAGAAAATTGGTATCATTGGCGGCGTCGGACCGGCCTCAACAGTAGTATATTATAATGACCTTATACAGGGTTATCGCAAATTAACGGGCGATGAAAATTATCCGCAGTTATTTATCAACAGCATCAATATGACTGAAATGTTAAATTATGTGGGAAATAACGACAGAGATGGGTTGACGGATTTTTTGTTGTCGGAGATTGAAAAATTGAGCGTCATCGGCGCTGATTATATTGCAATCGCCTCAAACACACCGCATCTTGTTATTGATAACCTGATTGAGAAGTCAACCGTTCCAATGATAAGTATTGTTGAAGAAACGTGTAAGTATGCAAAAAGCAAGGCGTTGAAAAAAGTGTTGTTGACGGGCACATTATTCACCATGAAGCAAAATTTTTATAAAAAAGCGCTTGAGAAATATAATATTGAATGTATCTTACCTGATGAAAATGAGATGAATATCATTCATAATATCATATTTCCCGATTTGGAAAATGGCATCGTTATTGAAGAGGATAAAGTCGTATTAAAAGCATTGTGCAATAAAATTATCAGCGAAAAGCATATCGACGGCATCGTATTGGGTTGTACGGAACTGCCGTTAATGCTTAAAGACAACGATTTCAGTATATGCGTATTGGATACGATGGCAATACATATAAAAAGTATCTTGGGCAAAATGATTGAAAAATAAAAATAACAAAATCCAATCCATGAAATTAATAAACAGTAGCAGGATTGTTTTAACATCCCACTATGGAATTTCAGCGAAATAATATACATCGACCGGATAGAATAAAAAAAGTAAAAAAAATGAAAAGAATAGGAAAAATACTGTTAGTCACCTTATTATTGATTGTCGGAGTTTTATTGGCAGGGACCATCGTATTAGTCGTGAAAAGTCCCGGCAGGTTAGACCCCTTGAAAGATACGGAAGGAAAGGAGATTGTCGGTTCGCTCTCGGAAAAGAATTTCATTGAGATAGGAGGGATGCAGCAAGGGTTTTTCATCCGAACCGAAAATCCGGAAAATCCTGTTTTACTGTTTTTACATGGCGGGCCGGGAAGTCCTGAATTGGCCTATTCGGTTGCTTATGAATGGTCCGAGCGTTTGGAAAAATACTTTACGGTCTGTTACTGGGATCAACGGGGCGCAGGCCTGAGTTTCAACAGTGCTATTGACGACGCCACGATGAATGTCAAGCAGTTTGTAGAAGACGCCCGCCAAATAACCGAATACCTGCAACACCGGTTCAATCGGGAAAAAATATACCTGATGGGACATTCATGGGGTTCGTATCTTGGGATAAAAATCATTGAAAAATATCCCGAAAACTATTTGGCTTATATCGGTATCGGACAGATAAGCAATCAATTGGAATCCGTAAAATTAGCCTACGATTATTTGTTGCAACTTGCTGCCGAAAAAAACGACACGAAGACCTTAGACCTGCTGAAACAATTTGACAGGCAAGCGCCGGATTTTCCCAATGCGGACTATTTGATGGCGGCGAATCGGCTCATGAATGAATACGGAATCGGCTTATCGCATCAAAGCATATCCATGTTCAGTCTGATCACAAACATGCTGTTTTTCAAAGGCTATACCTTGTCTGAAAAAATAAATTATTTTAACGGCACGCTGTTTTCGCTGAAATTATTCGATAATGCAATGAATGACAATCTGTTTGAATCGTCTGCTTCATTTAACGTACCGGTATTTTTTGTGCAGGGCATATATGATTTTGTCACATCCTACACATTGGCTCGTGATTATTTGGACAAAATCGAAGCCCCACAAAAGGCGTTTTTTACATTTGACAACGCGGCTCATGCACCCAATCTGGAAGAACCCGAAAAATTCATGCAAACCGTTCGTCAAATTCTTCAAATGATGGAATAAAATTTGCTTTTATTTCCGAAAATCACTATTTTTGCAGAAAAATAGAAATAGAATGAATTATTTGAGTTTTAGAAATCGGTTTATTGAACTTGGCGCATTCTCGGCACATCAAGTTCATGTTGTTTTTCCCGATTTTTCGCCCAACAACCTCACTCGCTGGCAGCGACAGGGTTTGATTGTGAAGTTAAGACAGGGTTTTTATACTTTTCAGGAGTCGCTTTCGCAACCGAATTATGCATTTTTTCTGTCGAATTTTATCTATAAGCCGTCTTATATCAGTTTGCATACCGCACTTGCTTTTTACGGTATTATTCCTGAAGCGGTTACACAGATCACCGCTGTAAGTTCGTTGAAAACTGCGGAATTTTTGAACGGTGCAGCCCAATTTTCGTACAGAAAAATCAAGCCGGATTTGTTTTTTGGTTATGAACAGAAGCCGTTTGGCAATCGCACGATCAGCATTGCCACGCCCGAAAAGGCGATACTTGATTTGCTTTACCTCTATCCCTTCTACAATACTGAAAGCGAAATCGAAAACCTGCGCTTCGACGATGATTTCATACATAATGAATTGAATATCGGTAAATTAGCCTTATATTTAGACAGGTTTGAGAATAAAAAATTGGCAAAAAGAGTTGAGGTTTTTACGAATTTATATGAGATTTGAGTATGATTGATCTGCAACAAATTAAAAATTACTTTCCTGTTGATGTGCGAGAAAATCCGATTTTCCGTAAATATATGCTCAAGGAGTATGTGCAACTGCTGATTTTAGATTTCCTGTCTTCTTCGGCGCATGTTGGGAAAATAGCATTTATTGGCGGTACAAATTTGCGGATCGTAAAGGGCATTGACCGCTTTTCGGAAGATTTAGATTTCGATTGCAAAGATTTGTCAGAGAGCGATTTTTTGAAAATGACCGACGATGTTCTTGTCTTTTTGCAGCGTTCGGGCTTGCATGTCGAAACGCGCGACAGGCAAAACGAAAACTTAAAGGCCTTTCGACGAAATATCTATTTCCCGGAATTGCTGTTTGAAATGGGACTTTCGGGCTACAAGGAAGAACGCTTTTTAATCAAGATAGAAGCGCAAAATCAGGGTTTTGTTTACGAGCGAAATATTGTAAATATCAAACGTTTGGGATTTTTCTTTCCGTTTCCTGTTCCGCCCGACAGCATACTTTGCGCAATGAAAATTTCAGCGTTGCTCTCCCGTGCAAAAGGGCGGGATTTCTACGATGCCATGTTTCTTTTACAGCAAACAGCGCCTGATTATGAATATCTTGCCGAAAAATGCAGTATTAAAAATATGGCTGAATTAAAAGCGGCTTTACTTGATAAAACCGAAAAAACAGATTTGAAATTGAAGGCGCAAGATTTTGAGCATTTATTGTTTAACAGGGAAAAGGCGCAAAAGACGCTTTTGTTTAAGGATTTTATTAGTAGTATTTAAAAATCAGTAAAGTATGCCATTAATAACAATAGAAAGCGGTTGTCTGACCAAAAAAACAACTTTTCTGCTCCTCCTTTTAGCAACGCTTTCAGCCAATGGGCAAACCGTATTAAAAGAAAGGTTAGAGCAGCATGTATATACGCTTGCTTCCGATTCGTTGCGAGGGCGCGAAGCTGGTACGGAATACGGCCGAATGGCTGCCGAATATATTGTAAATCAATGGGAAGAAATCGGAATTGAACCTTATTTCGATCATTCCTATTTTCAACCCTTCAGTGCGCGTTTATTTCGCAAAAATACAGATTATCAAAATATTGTTGGCGTTATTCGCGGGAACGACGCCATGCTGAAAAATGAATATATTCTTGTCGGCGCACATTACGACCATATTGGCTTTTCCTCCAAAAATGAGATATTTCATGGAGCCGACGACAATGCTTCGGGTGTGGCTGCGCTGACCGAACTGGGGAGGGCTTTGAAACAGGTGCAGTCGAATTTGAAACGGAGCGTTATTTTAGTTGCTTTCGATGCCGAAGAGGCAGGGTTGCTTGGTTCTACTTTTTATATAAATCATTCGGAAGCATCGAACGATGACATTAAACTGATGCTAAGTCTGGATATGGTTGGCTGGTACAAAGGCGGCAAAGCGAAATATATCGGAAGCGGTACGATCAAGGGTGGAAGCGCGATGATTTTAAATCCGAAAATTGTTCCGTCGGGATTGAATGTGGCGGCCAAAAAATTTGAAACAGGCGTTTTCTGGGCAACCGACACGCAGCCTTTTGCACAGAAAAAGATTCCGACGTTATGGGTAAATACAGGCTTAAAATCGCCTCTCCACACACCCAAAGACGAGGCTCATTTGATTGACTACGACGGTATGGCGCTGATCACCGAACATTTGAAAAATGTAGTTGAAAACGTTTCGCGAGATACGGATTACCAGCCGTCGGGGAAAATATCACCCATACACAAATCACGACAACAACGGTTTACGTATGGCGTGTCGGCCAATTTCGGATCACGTGAACTGCATTACACCACAAAAGCACACCGCGACACCTCCTCTTTTTCGTTTGGCGCAGGCTTTATGTCGCAAGTCAATTTCGGATTTGTTGCTGTTCGTCCCGAACTCCTCTACGACCGCAGCAGCGCAAAACATCACGCAGGAACACTCACAACCAATAATCTAACCGTGCCTTTGAGCCTCGTTTTGCAAACGCCGAAAAACCTTTTTTGGGGATTGGATTTATTCTTCGGAGGGTATTATTCGTATTGCATCGGCGGCAAACTGGGCAGCGAAAAAATAGATTTTCAAAACACATTCAATCGCTCGGAAAGTGGACTGACTTACGGAGGCAGCGCCTATATCATGCCATTCAAAATAGGATTTACAGGCCGGACAGCGCTAACTGATTTCACGAAATCAACTGCCGCAGATCATGCAACCATAAGAAACAGAACAATGTATTGCACCTTGACGTATCTGTTTTAGTTGAAATATGAAGAGAAGACAGCCTACATTTAGGGTTGCATATCTTCAGAATAGAGTATTTGACACTCCGCCTATGCCGTTGTTACCTATACTACCTTGTCGGGCGTGACCAAGGAAACCGTAACCAAAACGGCGTGTTGTACGTATCGGGCCTGACCGCCGACGCCGAATGGCGTGTCTATAATCTGATTGGCGCATTGATATATCATGGCATCGCCACCGATGCAGGGGCAAGTCATGCCATACCCCTACCGTTACGCGGCATCTATATCATCACCAATGGCAAAACAGTTATTAAGGTTATCAATTAACCGTAGGGGCTGTCTCATAATTCCGGCAGCCTCTTTTAACTTAGCAAGACAGGAAAAGTGAATATTCAAAATTGCCCGTATCTTTGCGGCATGAATACGAAAACATCAACGAAAGAAGATTATATCCGGCGAATCAACAGGGTTGTAGAATACATCAACAGCCATTTGGATGAGGATATGGATTTGTTCACCCGAATTTGTGACGGATAAAGTATTTGAATGGGCATGCAACGAGGCATCAAAAAAGAAGAAAAGAGACGTAGGAAATGCGAAATACCTGAAAATCAAAGAGGGATTATGCGTACAGTGTATGCACATTGGCGCGTATGACGATGAGCCGGTAACACTAAAATCAATGGATAATTTTATGGCAACGCACCGTTTGGAAAAAGACATCAACGAAACGAGAAGACATCACGAAATATACTTATCCAACCCAACTAAAACGGAAATATCAAAATTGAAAACGGT
>Ga0082212_10010519_pt1 | contig 11826 bp, 8 predicted proteins | sample TergutNt197P3_FD_71548 | JGI IMG/M metagenome (GOLD analysis project Ga0082212, IMG submission 71548) | Neocapritermes taracua P3 segment gut microbial communities from Petit-Saut dam, French Guiana - Nt197 P3 | ecosystem: Host-associated > Arthropoda: Insects > Digestive system > Gut ... | reverse complement strand
TGCATTCCGGCCATTCGTTTTTAATATCCCCGTTTCCGGCGATATGGTCCAAATGGCCATGCGTGACCAATATGGCGACGGGGTTGAGTTCATGTTTCTTGAGGTAACGGATGATTTTGGCGGAATCGAACCCGGCATCGACGATAAAGCAATTTTTTGAATTGTCAAAATGAACAATGTACGCATTTTGGCCAAACGATGCGGATTCCAGCGAAATGATGTACAAATCGGAAATTAACACGAAATTGATCTCCCATCAATAGGAAAAAAACGTTAGAATGAGCAATAATCCCAAGGGACCGGAAACAATATGGAAACAAAATCAAAGGAGTGAAATTGATGACTACCCAAATCGTCGTCCATTGTAAACGTTGCTTTTTCGAAAAGCAAGGAAGCCGGTATTGCTTGACCGTGGTTTTGCCGCTGGTCTTGATTTCGGCGTTGATGGTTGTGTCGGCTTACTCGCAAAATGCCATACCACAAGGGCAAGGGCAAGGGCAAATTTATGTCAATGCCCGGCCGCAACAGGCTTACGCTGCCGCACCGAGCATCACACCACCTGCACAGCCGGCCTCGAACGGGGTTGCGGCCAAAAATCCGAACCACCCGCTTGTCCCGGTCATTGACTGGGCCAAAGCGGAACGACCGCGAATTCATGCCATTAAAGATTTTTCCTTCACGCTGATCAAACAGGAAAGTGTGAAAGGCAAAGTGTTCGACCCGTGCGTGTTCGACATGAAAATCCGCAACGAACCGTTTAGCGTTTATCTGAAATATCGCGCACCGGACAAAAAAGCCGGAACCGAAGCCATTTTCGTTAAAGGCCGGAACAACGACAAAATTCTGGCCAAGGGCGTCGGCGTGTTGAGTATGGTTGGAACAACGTCGTTGGCCCCCGACAATCGTTTCGCCATGGACGGCAACAAGTACCCCATCACCGATGTCGGCATTGCGCGGCTGGTTGATCTTCTCATCGAAGTCGGCGAAAACGACATACAAAACAATTATGAGTGCAAGGTTCAGTATTACGAAAACGCCAAGGTCGGCAATCGTGTTTGCACCTGTATCGAGGTCATCCACCCCAAGCCGACGCCCGGCAAGTTTCCGTTTTACATTGCTCGCATATTCATCGACGACGAGTTGCAACTGCCAATCAAGTATGAGTCTTACGACTGGCCGAAATCGGAAAAAGACGATCCGAGGTTACTGGAAGCCTATATCTACAGCGACCTCAAACTCAACGTCGGCCTGACCGACACCGATTTCGACACGAAGAATCCCAATTACAGGTTTTAAGAGTCAGACTTTCACTGACAATGGCAGCCGGAAACAAAGCGCAGAGTTCAATGAGAAAGGGGATAGTGGCTAGTGGCTAGTGGCTAGTGGCTAGATTCCCTATTCCCTATTCCCTATTCCCTGTCTCCTGTCTCCTATTCCCACCACCCTTCCTCATCCTCTTCCTCCACAACTTTCGCGCTTCTGCGTTGTTTTGCGGGGAAGGTGTTGTCGATCATCACTTTATTGCCTTTCACGATGCGATCACTTTCGTTGGCGATGGTGAGATCTCCGTCTTTGGTGCCGCGCATCAAGCCTTTGGCGTCGCGCAACATTTCTTTCTCGGTCGGCTCGGCCATGATTCTGCGACGTCGCTTCCAGAACAAGCGCAGCATTTGATACACCGCCGCGGCTTCCGGGACTTTTCGCCTCGCTCCGTCGCGCGCGGTCGCATAATACGCCCCCGCGAGCCGAAACGCGTCATGACCCGCGAGCAGCAGCAAATCGCCGACGACACGCGAAGCATTACGAAACCAGACCAGCAAATTGCGGAGCACTTCAATCTCATGCACCAGCTTCCTTAACTGTTCGGCGCCTGTGGCGTTCTCAAAGTCGTTCTCATACCCGTTCCCAAACCCGTTCCCAAAGCCGTTCCCAAAGCCGTTATTAAAGCCGTTATTAAATCCGTTATTAAAGCCGTTATTAAATCCGTTATTAAATCCGTTATTAAACCCGTTATTAAAGCCGTTATTAAATCCGTTCACCGGGCCGGCAAGGTAGCTTGTGCCGGTGACAAACGCCGGCCAAAATTGCGGATACTCTTCGGCTATGTTCGCGGTTTTCTCGATAAAACCGTAACGACGCACGCCGGAACCGAGCAGCCGTCTGCGTTCCGGCGCGTCCAGCACGGTGCTGTTAAGTCCCGGAATGAGCTGCGCCGTGTTTTGAAACAGCGTTTGCAGTTCGTCAAGCCAGTTTTGCAGCTCGCCGGAGACGTAGTCAATGTCAACGCCGCCGCCGTTGCCGTTTCCGTTACCGCCGCCGCCACCGCCGCCGTCGCCTCCTCCGCCGCCTCCGTCGCCGCCGCCGCCGCCAACGCCGGTTGTTGTGATCGACTTCGATGCGGAGTACGCGGAGTTGCCGTAATCGCCGGAGCCGTTTGCACGGATGCGAACATAATACGTTGTATTGGGCTCAAGCCCGTTGACCGTCCAGCTCGTTGCTCCCGGTCCTGCGCTAAAGAGGTTCGCCTCTTCAAAGGCGGAATTATCCGCCACCGAAACGATGTAAGCGGAAGCATTGGCCACCGAACCCCAATGAAGAGTAATCGAGTTTGGTCCGTTGGCAACGACGTCTCCGAGCACCGGCGCGGGCAAATTCGCACGGGGAAACGCAGCATTCACGCCGTTCTCCCTGTTCTCCCTGTTCTCTCCGTTCTCTCCGTTCTCCCTGCTTCGAGCTTTGAACGTTGAACTTTGCACTTGTCCCCCGTTTCGCGCGTTGAACGTTGAACTTTGCACTTGATCCCTGCTTGGCGCATTGAACGTTGAACTTTGCACTTGTCCCATCAACATGGCGATCTGCGCTTGCATTTGCGCATTCTGCTCTTGCTGCATTGCGAGCTGCGCTTGCAGCCTGGCATTTTGCGCTTGCAGCGGTGCGTTCTGCTCTTCGAGCGCGGCAATCTGCGCTTTGCGATCTGCGTTCTGCGCTTGCTGCACTGCGCTCTGCGCTTGCATTTCTGCGTTCTGCGCTTGCTGCACTGCGCTCTGCGCTCGTATCTCTGCGTTCTGCGCTTGCAGGGTTGCGTTCTGCGCTATGCGATCTGCTTTCTGCGCTTGCATATCTGCTCTCTGCGTTTGCAGTGCTGCGATCTTCTCTTCGATGGTCGCGATCTGCGCATCCATTTGCGCATAAGGTTGCGCCTGAGGCTGCGCATCCATTTGCGAATAGGGTTGCGCTTGAGGCTGCGCATCGAATTGCACCTGAGGTTGCGCATAAGGTTGCGCATAAGGTTGCGTCTGAGATTGCGCATAAGGATGCGCATCGATTTGCGCCTGAGGTTGCGCCTGAGGTTGCGCATAAGGTTGCGCATAAGGTTGCGCCTGAGATTGCGCATAAGGATGCGTCTGAGGTTGCGCATAAGGATGCGCATCGATTTGCGCCTGAGGTTGCGCCTGAGATTGCGCATAAGGATGCGCATCGATTTGCGTCTGAGGTTGCGCATAAGGATGCGCATAATGTTGCGCATCGATTTGCGCATAAGGTTGCGCATCGATTTGCGCAAGAGGTTGCGCATAAGGATGTTTGCGATCGATGCTTTGCACTTGATCCGCGCTTTGCACTTTGCGCTGCGAGTTGCGCGTTGCAAGCAGCGAGTTTTCTTCGCCGCTTGCAATCGGCGGCACTCCTTTCAGCCTGGCGTTTTGCGCTTGCAGCATTGCGTTCTGCGCTTGCAATTCCGCGTTTTGCTCTTCCCGCTCTGCGAGCTGTGCTTGCATTTCTGCGTGGGAAGCCTTGCGCTGAGCGTTTTTTGCTCTGCCGGCGGCAACTTTTGTATTGCGTTTGGCATTAATGTGAACTTTTTTCTTGGCAGTCATCATGACCCCCCTTTAGTAAACTTGAAACGGAAAAAAATGGACGGTTTTTCCTTAACAAAAAGTTACAATTACCACCCGTTGACGGTATAGACTTAAAACGGTAACAAATGGGCGACTTTTCCTTAACAAAAAGTTACAATTTCCACCCGTTGACGGTATAGACTTAAAACGGTAACAAATGGGCGGTTTTTCCTTAACAAAAAGTTACAATTTCCACCCGTTGACGGTATAATTTAATAATATTTATTAATTTAGTTGCAACGCGCAACTTAACCATCCTATCTGTCTTATCGTGCTTGCCCATACTATCACTTGAGAACAAACTAGCATTCGTGCAAAAGCAACAAAAAACGCCTTAGGATTTTGCCGATTGTTCCGAATGGTGAGTTGTGCTTAACTAACCTTCGTTCAAAATTAACAAAAATCGTTTGAGGATTTTGCCGAATGTTCCGAATCATTCATTTACCACCAGTGCCACCAGCGCAATATGCGAAGGGCACGAAGGGACACGAAGGTTTTTTAAAAATATTCAAATATTCTTCGTGGTGAAAAAGAGGTAGTTGTTTTTATTCGTGGTAAAAAGAGGCAGTTGTTTTGATACTGTTACTAACGGTTCGTATATTTTTTGCAAAAACAGGGATATTGTTCCGATTGCAACGAAACTGACGGCAGCTGCTCACTTATCGACATTCCAAAATCACTTAAAGTTGATTAAAAATCGCTTAAAAACAATTAAAAATCGCTTGCCACCGATCAAAACGCAAACAAAAGTTATCAAAACGTAAACGACACCGATCAAAACGCAAACAAAAGTTATCAAAACGTAAACAACACCGATCAAAACGCAGTCGTCGCCGATCAAAACGCAAACAAAACCGATCAAAACGCAGTCGTCGCCGATCACGCCGCCATCACCGATCGCGCCGCAATAATCACCGATCCCACCGCCATCACCACAAATTCCGCCACCATCACCACCGATCGCACCGCCGGTGCTACAGATTGCGCCGGATGGAGCGCAGATTGCGCCGGATGGAGCACAGATTGCGCCGGATGGAGCACAGATTGCGCCGGATGGAGCACAGATTGCGCCGGTTGGAGCGCAGATTGCGCCGGTTGGAGCGCAGATTGCGCCGGATGGAGCACAGATTGCGCCGGATGGAGCACAGATTGCGCCGGTTGGAGCACAGATTGCGCCGGATGGAGCACAAATTGCGCCGGTTGGAACGCAGATTGCGCCGGTTGGAGCGCAGATTGCGCCGGATGGAGCACAGATTGCGCCGGATGGTGCGCAGATTGCGCCGGATGGAGCACAGATTGCGCCGGTTGGTGCGCAGATTGCGCCGCAATCACTACCGATCACAACGCCGGCGCTACAGATTGCGCCGGTTGGAGCGCAGATTGCGCCGCCATGACCGGAAAGGTATTTTATGGTTTTTCGACTTCAAAATTGAATTCTTTTGTTTTGCCGTCGATTTCAATCGTGATTCCGGAAGTATCCGCATTCGTGTATTTTACGGCCACCAAGGGCACGGCTCTTGGGGCGTTCATTTTGTTGCCCGGGTTATCAATCGCAGCTTCCGCTCCGAAGATATAGACCTTGTAAAGCCCCGGCGGAATGCCGTCGTTTGTCTTCTCAGAACTGACGCGATACGTTCCGTCGGCCGTCAACGGACCTCGGGCGCGATAGGTTGCCGTTTCAAAACACACCAGTCCCCGGGTCAACGGGGAACCGTCTTCCTTGAACGTCACTTTGCCTTTCAAGGGAACCTTGCTACCACCACATCCGGATAGCATCACAACGAGGAATGCACACAAAAAACAGGGAATTATCCTTGACATAAATCAATACCTTTCTCAAATGTGATCTTCCCGCGAATCGAGTATTCACGGGAACGGAAATTCTTTCGTTGCTACAGGGAAACCGCCTTGCCGTCACTGACATCGCTGTACGCTTCCAGAATCGTCGAAGAAGTCGTGATCGACACGGATTGAACGGAACCGTCGCCAAGCATAAATTGACATACTCCCGTATGCCAACTGCCAAACCCGTAATCGTAGTTCCAACCCACGGCACAATCGTCATTGGTCATCAAAAGCGGTCGGCCGTCTTGGGTGGTTCGAAACGCTCCGACTTCCGTATTGTTGGTACTGGCCAAAATGGAACAGTCCGACCGATTCAACATCTGACAAACGCTTCCGTCTGGCAAGGTTCTGTTCTCAATATCTCCGCATTTGCCGATTTCCCCGGTGGGAATATGCTTTTCCCCCAGGATAAACTGATTACTTGTTCCATCCGCCAACCAGGCAAACGTATCCGACGGTGTCCAACCGGTAATCGTCCAAGGATCGGTATCGTTCGGAAGCGATCTGTTGAAAGTGACTCTGGAGGCACGAAGCGGCCCATAATACCAGGAAATCGGCATTCCCCACTGCGCCCCGCGTTCATCCGAAAGCCAAGACTGGAACCAGTTGCCGCGGCGTCCCGAACTTGGATTTCCGGGGTCGTTGAGACGACAATACGTAACGACCGCATAATCACCCCGCGGACCGGCGGCACGCCAAAGGTTGGTTGTTTTAATCTGGATTGCCGTTCCCGTTGATCTTCGGCTCGGGCACTTGAAGGCAGCGACCGACCCAAACGCATTTCGGTCTTCATCGGACATTCCGTCCCACCAGACGTTGTCCATTGAGGCCGGATTGCAGTTGCCGTCCATGCTGAATGTCAAAACATCGCCGTATTGCCCGTATGATGTGATTTTTTCAAACAGTGCCGTTTGTTCCATGTAAGGATAAATAAGCCCAAAGGTGGTGATTCGCCCGGCATCAATCGCACTGGGCGGCAAACCTTTTCGTGCATCATGAAAGTTATGCACGGCCAACCCCATTTGTTTCAGGTGATTGGCACATTGCATCCGTCGGGCCGCCTCGCGAGCGGCTTGTACCGCCGGAAGTAATAAGGCGATCAAAATACCAATGATCGCAATGACGACAAGGAGTTCAACGAGAGTAAAAGCTCTTGCATTGCCTCTCGCACACAATTTCATACAATTCGCGTTTTTCATAACCGTACCTTTCAAAAAAGATCACAATCGAATACTATTGACATTTCGATTTTATTCTACCGGAATTTCGCCACAATATCAATAGAGTATTATAATATTGTTAAAATCGAATAACAACCTGTCTTAAAAGAACGGTAGTGTCGTGAAAGTACAGAGTCATCAAAAGACATTCTCGTATTAATGAAGAACGAAACAAACGTGTGCAAACCAATCACAATATTCATAAGCCAAAAAACACGAAAATCGCTTTCATGTAAATTTGACACTCCTGTTCTCGCAGCCCAAAATCATTCTTGACAAATAATCGAAAATCACTAAAATAAAGTAAGTTGACATTTTTTTAAAAGTTGTCATTTTTCACTGTTCACCCGGTGCTCGAAGGAAAATGGAAGTCACATCATGTTTCGAGTCTATCTTGCTGCGATCAGTTCTTATGTGCCTAAGAATCGCGTACACAATAATGATTTGCCTCTGGAGCTGGAATCATCGGACGAGTGGATCGTTTCGCACACCGGCATTTCCTACCGCCACTTGGCCGCCGATGACGAATCGCCCTCTTCGATGGGAATCGCCGCCGCCAAAGACGCTCTGAACAAGGCAGGTGTTGCGCCGGAACATATTGGTATGATTTTACTTAGCACGACGACCCCTGATTATGCTCCCATTCCGTCCACTGCCTGTGTCGTTCAGGAAGGCATTGGGGCAAAAAACGCGGTGGCTTTTGACATTACGGCAGCCTGTACAGGATTCGTCTATGGAATCGAACTTGCCCGATGTTACATGCAGGCTCACAATAGGCCGATTCTCGTCGTTTCCACCGAAATGATGTCACGGGCGGTCGATTGGAGCGACCGGAAAACCTGCGTTTTATTCGGTGATGCCGCAGCCGCAGCAGTGTTGTTACCGTCACCGGATGGTGTACGGGGAATCGTCGATTCAATATTATTGAGCGATTCGTCCGGCAAAGACGTGTTGAGCATCGAAGGCGGCTGCCGCACCCCCACTTCGCGCAAAGAAAACATGCAGCTCAAAGTTTTCATGGACGGTAAAGCGGTTTTCACTTTTGCCATTCGCACGATTCCGCATATTATTCAGAAACTCTTAGATGACAACAACTTAACGTTCGATGAAATCGACTGGATTGTGCCGCATCAGGCAAACTACCGCATCATTCGTTCTGCGGCCAACCGGTTTGGTGTGCCGGAATCGAGATTTTTCATTAACGTGCAAAATTATGCCAACACGGCTTCGGCATCGATCCCCTTGGCACTACACGACATGGAACAACAGGGCTTGCTCAAACCGGGTAATAAAATCGTGACCGTCGGCTTCGGAGCCGGGCTGAGTTACGGTGGCAATTTGATTATTTGGTGATTGTGCCGCACCCGACGCGGCGGCTCACTTCTCTTACCACGAACCACGAGGCACTCGCCACTCAAAGGAGCGACAGTATGCAGGAACGAATTGTCATCACAGGCATGGGAGTGGTCAGCCCGATTGGAATCGGAATGGCCGAGTTTTGGGAATCTGTTCGGCAGTGCAAAAGCGGGATCGACCACATCACGCATTTCGACGCGAGCCGCTGTACTTGCCAAATCGCCGCCGAGGTCAAAAATTTCGACGGCAAGGCGTACTTCGACCACAAAATACCGCAGAGGACGGCTCTGTTTACGCAATATGCCATGTTGGCCGCGCGAGAAGCGTGGCAGGAAGCCGCGCTGACACGGGATGACGTGACTCCGTCGCACCGCGTTGCGGTGATACTTGGCAATGGCATAGGCGGGTTGGAAGTTGACAACGAAGCACAACGCAAGTTGTTTGATAAAGGACCCTCGCGCATTCCGGCAATGGCCATTCCGCGTATGATTTCAAACGAAGCGGCGGCCAATGTTTCGATGATGCTCGGTTTGCACGGTCTCTCGCACACCATCGTGACCGCCTGTTCTTCGGGTGCCGATGCGATCGGCCACGCGATGTATTACCTGCGGGCCGGTCTGGCCGACGTGGTCGTCACCGGAGGAACGGAAGCGGCGATTACGGAATACGGCGTCGGCGGATTTTGCGCTCTCAAGGCACTCAGCACCGGTTTCAACGATCAGCCGACACTCGCCAGCCGACCCTTTGACAAGCAACGCGACGGTTTCGTCATCGGCGAAGGTGCCGGCGTACTCATTCTCGAAACCCTTTCGCACGCGAAAAAACGCAACGTCGGAGTGATCGCCGAAATAGCCGGTTATGCCGCGACTTGCGACGCTTACCATCTGACCGCTCCGCACCCGGACGGAAAAGGTGCGGCCATCGCTATCCGCCAGGCTCTCGACATGGCCGGGCTGAAACCGGAAGACATTGATTACGTCAACGCACACGGCACATCAACGCCGACCAACGATCCGGTTGAAACACGGGCGATTAAAGGCGCGTTCGGCGACCACGCTTACAAACTTAAAGTTTCGTCAACCAAGGGAATCATGGGACACTGCATCGGAGCAGCCGGGGCACTTGAGGCCATCGTCTGCGTCAAGGCGATTACAGACGGCTTTTACCCGGCAACGGCCAACCTCGACGAGCCGGACGAGGAATGCGATCTCGATTACGTTCCCAACATGGGGCAGCCGGGCGATATCCGCACCGCCATCTCAACCTCGTTAGGCTTCGGCGGCCACAACTCGGTCGTCGCGGTCAAGCGGTTTGAAGATAAATCATGAGGTCTTCGAAAACACAAAACCAGGAAATCTGCACAAAATACGGTATTTCGTCCACCATATACCAGGCACATCTCTAAAAAATAATCGTTAAAATTAACAAAATTGATCTTTACCTGCCGAAAGAAAAAAGGCATACTACGACAACACTGCTTATTGTCGGACGGTTTTCCGGGAAATGCGGTGCAAAAACATCATCCGACGTTATGGACGACGTTTCGGAACCAAGAACCGGCTCATAAGATCGGTTATCAACAAACAATATGGCGGTCGGCGAACTCCCGCAACGAGCGATCGGGCAACAGCCCAAACACCGAAAGCCATGCGACAGAATCAGTTTGAAAAGCATTACAGGAGAATGGAAATGAAACGGACTTTATTGCTTCTCTTCGCGATGGGAACTCTTCTCACGCTTGGAACAACCACGTCAAATCTCATGGCCCAGGGGGCCGGAGCGGCACAACCGGCTGCTAATCAACAGCAAAAACCGCAGATTCCTGTGGTTGTGGTGGATTTCATGTACTTAATGGAGATTCACCCGCAATTGTATGTGGAAACGAACAATCTTAATCAGAAAATCAAACAGGTTAGTGAAAAATTTCAAAATGATACTGTGCAATTTCAAAACAAGCAGAAAGAACTCCAAGGCTTGACGCCCGGAACACAGTCTTATGCCGAGAAAATGGACGAACTTCGCAAATCTGAAGCGGAGATAAAACTTCGTGCAATGAATGAAGAGGACTCACTTCAACTTATTGAGCTTCGCGCCAATTATCAAGCTTACCAGGAAATTAAAGCGATGATTGATGCGTATGCAAAAAACAACAACATTCTTCTCGTTGTCAACCACATCGACATTGCACGCCGGTTGCCGAAAGAGCAATCGCCGCAAACCATGAGCGCGGAATTGTCACAAATGCCAACTGTCGTGTATCGCAACACGGCCTTTGACATCACTCCGGCTATCGAAAAATGGCTCAACGATACTTGGGGACCCAAAGGCATACCTGCGGTTGATTACGAAACTGTTAAAGATCAGAGGTTTGGCACAAAACCGGGCGGTGCCGCTCCGCAAACGAATGTTGCCACCGCCGGAGCCGGCGGCGTGGGACGATGATAACATGTCCTCAATGCCGTCTTGACGATATTGCCCGTTAAAACGGAGGACTCTTCCGGCAAATTTCCGGGAGAGTCCTTTTTTGATATAAAAAATCAACCTTTTTCCGTGATTTGATGTCTCTTTGACCAAAAATCATTGGTTTGTTTACACAATTTGAGTTTTCCTGTAAAATACGGCAAGATTTTCCTTTGTCACGAGTGATCAGTCCACACTGCCCTGCTTCTCAATGATTATGTCCGAACTTGTGCGAATGCAACACACTTTGGCCAAGCCAGCCATCGTTGAGGGCTTTGGCTTTTGGAGTGGAAAGGATATTCGCGTCGAGTTTCATCCCGCAAAAGCCGGGACCGGGCTCTATTTTGTTCGCATCGACTTGCCCAATCAACCGGTCATCCCGGTTTCACCGGATTATCATTTCATCAAGCCGCGACAGACCTCGCTGGTCAATGGCGAATCGCAAGTCGATATGATTGAACATGTTGCAGCGGCACTTTTCGGCCTGCAAATCGATAATTGCGAGATTCGCGTCAATTCAGCCGAGATGCCCGGCTTGGACGGTTCGAGCCAGATTTTCGTTGCAGCACTTCTCAATGCAGGCATCATCACCCAGCCTGCCACGCGACCGAAACGCGTTGTGTATAAAGACATTCGGGTTGGAAATGACCGGAATTGGATCGAGGCCAAGCCGTCTTATACCGGAGAAACGAAATTTGTTTACCATCTCGATTATGGCGACGATAATCCTATTGAGCGACAGAGCTGCCGTTTTGTTTTCAGCCCGGAACACTATATTTTGCACCTGATGTCCTGCCGAACGTTTTTGACGAAAGCTGAAGCAGACCAATTACTTGCGATGGGTTTAGGTTCACGGGTCTCGCCGCGTAATGTGCTTGTTTTTGGCGAAAACCGGCTTCCGATTGACAATACGCTGCTTTTCCCCAATGAGTGCGCCAGGCACAAAGTGCTCGACATGCTCGGCGATTTTTCGCTCGGTGGTTGCGATTGGGTCGGCGAGTTCGTCGCCTATCGTTCCGGCCACCATTTGAATGTCGAATGTGTTCGGG
>Ga0082212_10010518_pt1 | contig 11826 bp, 5 predicted proteins | sample TergutNt197P3_FD_71548 | JGI IMG/M metagenome (GOLD analysis project Ga0082212, IMG submission 71548) | Neocapritermes taracua P3 segment gut microbial communities from Petit-Saut dam, French Guiana - Nt197 P3 | ecosystem: Host-associated > Arthropoda: Insects > Digestive system > Gut ... | reverse complement strand
AACTCTTGCGAAAATTCGGGATCACTGAAGGAAACCGCCAAACCTTGTTACTGGGAATGTTTATGAGCCAGTTGGTAAATCCGGCCAAATGGACGGTATATGCCGGTTTCCATGCCTCTTGCGGTCCGGTAGGAGAACTTATGCAGGAATACATCCGGAAAGAATTTGCGAACGAACCACATACAGGCGAATTGCCCCCGCAGTTAACCGCCGAAGCCGTTGCTCACGGAAATGCGGCTGTGGCGGCTATCGAAAAAGCAGCGCCGAAAGTCACGCAAAACAAAGACGAATTTAATCGCCTGAAAAATGATATGTATTGCTATCGCACTTTTGCCGACTGTTTTTCAGAAAAAGTGAAAGCCGCTATGGAAGTGCTGCGGTACGCGCATACCAAAGACATCCGTTTTTTGGAAAATGCGGTTCCTTTTATGGAAAAAAGTTTGGAACACTATCGTGAACTGGTATCCCTGACACGCGACAGTTATTTGTATGCCAACAGTATGCAAACCGCACAGCGGCGCATCCCTATTGGCGGCGACGATGGAAAAAACAAAACGTGGGAAGAACTTTTGCCCTTCTATGAAGATGAATTGGCAAATTTCCTGAAAAATATTGATTTTTTGAAACGGTTTGAAGGCGTCGGAAACCGCCAGTCGCAAATATTACAACCGGTGGAAGTGAAATTTGACGACAAATCTTTGGTTCAATATACACTCAATACACGCGAAAGAATATTTTCAGACGAGAATTTTTTCATTGGCGAATTTTCGGAAGATTTGAAAAATTTAAAACCGCTTCGTTTTCCGTTGAAAGAACAGGCGGCAGAAGGAACAACGCTTCGGTTTGAATGCCGGCAGCCGGTTCAGGTTTTGGTTGGCTATTTCAATACGGAACGAAAAGAATATGCCAAAGCGCCTACTTTGGAAATAGACGCCAGCGCCAACCAATACGGACAGGCGGATGTGAAAATCGCAAATGCAATGGTCATTCCCCAGCGTGCGTCCGTTAATATCCACAGTTACACGTTTCCAGCAGGAAAAAATACGCTAAACCTCGGAAAAGGCGGCTTATTGGTGTTGGGATTCATTGACGCCGAACAGAAAATTCAACCCTACAATGCCGATATTGGCGGCGCAGATGTTGGCGCAAAAGTGGATTGGCTGTTCTATTGAGGAATGTGAAATAAATAACTTATATTGTTTACCTTGTATGGAAAAAGCAAGAAAAGGTCGAAGACCTTATAGCATTAGCATCGGGCAACGCCCGATGAAATCAGGTAAGGCACATCAATGCAAGGCTGAAAGCCTTGAAGCAGTTTTATTTTACGGTTTTCGCTTTCGCCCTTTCAGGGCTTGGATTTATACATGCTCCCATTTCATCGGGCGTTGCCCGATGCTAATACTAAAAGGCTTTCAGCCTTATCTCCGGTTACAAGTTATTAACTTTTCATTCCTAAATAATTATGGGATTTAGTATTACTAAAAAAGATTCGCAGGCAACAGAGGTTGAACCGGTAAAGATTGACCGGTTTGATTTGGACGCATACACGGCTTATGAAAAAGATTTGCTGGAAAAAACCGGCGCTTTTGTCCGTGCAAATTCCGGTGTGGCGGTTTACCGCAGGTTTCGTGCCGCAGAAGTTTTTGCCGACGGGTGTCGCAATATCAAGCGCTCGCTGGAACTTCAACTGGGTGGTTTGCAAAAAAGTATGGAATACAAAGCCGACATACCGAACTTTCTGGAACCCTGGTATGGCATTGGGACATTGACGGCGGCATACGGCGCAGATTATATATGGAACACGGGACAGGCGCCTGCCGTTCTTCCTCAATTCGATACGGTTGATCAGGCGCTTTGCTATACGCCTCAGTCTGTTGCCAATACTGCCATCGGGAAACAAACGCTGACTATGATTGAACAATTTCTGGAACTGACGAAAGGGAAACTGCCTGTGAGTTTCGCTGATGCTCAATCGCCTCTGAATGCTTCCACAATGATTGTCAATAACACCAATTTATTGATGGATACATTGATGAACCCCGAACAGGTAAAGCAATTTTTAGATATTCTTGCCGGTTTATCTATTGATTTCATCGTCGAACAAAAGAAACTGATCGGCGATTGTTTGGCAAATCCCGGTCACGGTTTTGCTTCGGCGCGTAATTTCTGCGGATATGGACAAAGCGACGACAACATCGTGATGCTGTCCAACGAACAATACGACGAATGCGCTTTACCCTCTTTCGGGAAAGTGGGACAATGTTTTGGCGGTCCGGCGTTCCATTCGTGCGGCAACTGGTCGGATAAAATCCCTCTGATCAAAAAAATCAATGGTTTGAAAATGGTTGATGCTGCCTTTTCGCCTGAAACTGACCCCAATCCCAATCCTGCTACTCCTTTTGCCGAGGCATTGGCAAACACGGGAATTATATTAAATGCCCGGATAGTAGGCAATCCCGAAACGATCAGCCAAATCGTCAGACAACTGTGGCGCACGGGAATGAAACTCATCGTGGTAACCTATTGTTCCACTCCCGAAGAACAGGAAAAAGTGTATGACATCATTCATCATATTTGTAAAACATAAAAAAATCATATTATGAAATTAAAATTTACAAATAGTTTGCTATTCATTGCCGGCTGCATCCTTTCTTCATTTTTGACGTCTGCTCAGGAAACAGTATCAAAAGAGGTAATGCAGAAAATTTACGAAGAGGTAAAAACGCCCTGCAAATACGGTTTGGTATTAACTCCCGCCGATAACCGCCACAAAATGGATTGTCCGACCGTGTTCCGGAAAAACGGAAAATGGTATATGTCCTATCTTGTTTACGACGGCAAAGGCGGCAATGACGGGCGCGGCTACGAAACATGGCTGGCTGAAAGCGACAACTTACTGAATTGGAATACGCTGGGGCGGATTCTTCCTTTCGGAGCCGAAAACAGCGGACGTTGGGACGAAAACCAGCGGGCAGGTTACATCGCCCTGATTGACCATCAATGGGGCGGAAGTTATGAACCTCAATCATATAACGGAAAGTATTGGTTATCTTATTTCGGCGGTACGGGACGCGGTTACGAACGGGGACGTCTGGAAATAGGTATCGCTTTCACAGACAAAGATATAACACAAGCGCACGAGTGGCAACTGCTTGACAAGCCCATATTATCGCCATTGGATGAAAATGCCGGCTGGTGGGAAAACATTACCCAATACAAATCGTACATCATGATGGACAGGAAGAAAACGCTTGGTTATCCTTTTGTGCTGTATTACAATGCCGGAGGCGTCAATCCCGCCAACAACGTCAAAGCCGAGCGCATCGGCATTGCGCTTTCCGACGATATGTTGAATTGGAAACGTTATGAAGGCAATCCTGTGGTCAATCACGAACAGGGAATTACCGGCGACGGCGTTATTCAGCAATTCGGCGACGTGTATGTGATGTTTTATTTCGGCGCTTTTCACAAAAACCGCCCCTACAAGGCATTCAATACGTTTGCCTGTTCTTACGATTTGATTCGGTGGACGGATTGGGACGGCGACGATTTAATTTTCCCAACGGAACCATTTGATAATCTTTTTGCCCATAAATCGTGCGTCATCAAATGGGAAGGTGTCGTTTACCATTTCTACTGTGCCGTGAATGAAAACGATCAGCGAAGCATTGCCGTTGCAACTTCTAAAGATTTAGGCGAAAGTACGCTTCGTTTTCCTCAACCCGATCCGAAATGAGAAAATGGAAATACATATCCATCGCTTTTTCGTTGTCGGCAGTTTCTGTTGTCGCTCAATACAACGCGCCCGATTGGGAAAATCTCTCCATTCTTGGGCTGAACAGAGAACCAGCAAGGGCTTCGTTCATTCCTTTTGAAAACAGGCAGCAGGCTTTGTCTTCCGTTAGAGAAAATTCTCCCTGGTTTTTATCTTTGAACGGGGATTGGAAATTCCATTGGGTTCCCCGTCCTGAAGAGCGTCCGGTTGATTTTTACAAAACGAATTTTGATGATGGTTCGTGGAAAACCATTCCCGTTCCTTCCAACTGGGAAATGCAGGGATACGGTACGCCCATTTATGTGAGCGCCGGTTATCCGTTCAGGATTGATCCGCCGCGGGTAACCAGCGAGCCGCGAAAGGATTATACTTCGTTTCACGAACGCAATCCCGTCGGTTCCTATCGTCATTCGTTTTCTTTGCCGAAAGGTTGGAACGAACGTCGCACGTTTATACATTTTGCCGGAGTGCAAAGTGCTTTCTATGTTTGGATCAACGGAACGAAAGTGGGCTATAGTCAAGGCAGTATGGAAGTTGCCGAATTTGATGTTACCGATTACGTACACGCCGGCGAAAATCAATTGGCGGTAGAAGTTTATCGCTGGAATGTGGGCAGTTATCTCGAAGATCAGGATATGTGGCGTACAAGCGGCATCTATCGCGAAGTGTTCCTCTTTTCCACATCTGATGTCAGAATATCTGATTTTGCCGTGCGTACCATCTTAGATAAGGATTATACAGATGCAACTCTGCAAATAAAACCGGAATTAAAATCGTACAACGGCAACAAACTCGGAGGATGGAAAATAGAAGCCCAATTATTCGATGCAAATCATCATCCTGTTTTTGCTCATTCATTGCAGCAGGACGCGCTTCCTGTACTCAATGCGGATTACAGTGCGGCTGTGATGAACGATCGCTATCCGCAACGCGGACCGGCTAAATTTGCGTGGTTGGAAGCCCGTATTTCCAATCCGTTGAAATGGACTGCCGAAACGCCCGATCTTTACACTTTGACGCTTAGTCTTGTAGATGATCAGCAACGGGTTGTGGAAGTTGTTTCCTGTAAAGTTGGCTTTCGGAGCATAGAAATAAAAGACGGACAAGTGCTGATCAATGGAAATCCCGTAAAACTTCGGGGCGTAAACCGGCACGAACACGATCCGGCAACAGGTCGCACCGTTTCTTACGAAAGAATGGTTCAGGACGTCAAATTGATGAAGCAAGCCAATATCAATGCGGTTCGCACGGCGCACTATCCGAATTGCGTGCAATGGTACGAACTGTGCGACGAATATGGCTTGTACGTGATGGACGAGGCAAATATCGAAGAACACGGTATGCGTGGAATACTCGCCAGCAACTCCGAGTGGCGCGCTATGTTTATGGATAGAGCCGTGCGAATGGCTGAAAGGGATAAAAATTTTCCTTCTGTTATCAGTTGGTCAATGGGCAATGAAGCCGGATACGGACCTAATTTCGCTGCGATTTCTGCATGGTTGAAAGATTTTGACCCTACACGGTTTATTCATTACGAAGGCGCACAAGGCTTTCCGACCGATCCGCCAACTGTGGATGTCATCAGCCGTTTTTACCCGCGAACTCAGGACGAATATCTCAATCCAAACATTCCCGAAGGCGCAGATACCGAACGCGCCGAAAATGCCCGTTGGGAACGTTTGTTGAACATTGCAAAAAATCCGGCGGACAATCGCCCCGTATTGACTTCCGAATACGCGCACGCCATGGGCAATGCTCTGGGTAATTTTAAGGAATATTGGGACGAAATTTATTCCCACCCGCGAATGTTGGGCGGTTTTATCTGGGATTGGGCAGATCAGGGCTTATACAAAACCTCGCCCGAAGGCGTTCGTTATATGGCTTATGGAGGCGATTTCGGCGATGTACCCAATCTCAAAGCCTTTTGTTTCAACGGTATCGTTTTTGCCGAAAGGGAAACAACACCGAAATATTTTGAGGTGAAGAAAGTGTATCAACCGGTGTTGATTGAAGGGGTTGATTTGGATAATTACCATGTGAAACTGTCCGTTACCAACCGACATCATCATCATAACTTGAGTGAATATGAGGCTCGTTGGAGTTTAATCAGTCAGGATAAGGTATTACAGCAAGGCGTTTTATCTGATATGGATATTCCGGCAGGGGAACAAAAAGAAGTATCTTTTTATCTCAAAAAATTCGGTGTCAATGGAAATGTTGATTATTGGCTGCGTGTCAGTTTTCATTTGAAAGAAAAACAATTATGGGCAGATAAAGGGTATGAAATTGCTTTTGAACAGTTGAAAATGAGTTTCGGAAACTGGCAGAAAATTCCCGACCGTCCTATTGTGTTTCAAAAAGTTTTGAAAGAGAACAACAAAATAACCTGTACCGGAAAATCATTTTCCATTGCATTTGATTTGGAAAAAGGAAGCATTACATCCCTGCGTTACAACGGAAAGGAGCGTTTGGTTTCCGCACCGGTATTTCAGGGTTACCGCGCCCCGACCGACAACGACAAAGGTTTCGGCAACTGGTTGGCAAAAGATTGGAAGGATCACGGATTGGATCGTTTGCAACACAGTATTGTTTCCGTTGAAATTATGGAAGAAACGTCGGCGTGGGTAAAAATCAGGAGCGTTTCCGAAAACAGCGCCAAAAACGGACGCATCGTTCACGAATGTATTTGGACGATTTATGGAAACGGAAATATCGAAATGGACAACCTTTTCACGCCCGAAGGCGAACTGCCCGAATTGCCCCGTCTGGGCGTCCGCATAGCGTTAGCAGGCGATTTGGAACAAATGCAATGGTACGGACACGGTCCTTATGAAAATTACAGCGACCGGAAATCAAGCAGTCCGATGGGCGTTTACACAAGTACAGTTGCCGGTCAATACGTGCCTTATCCGCATCCGCAGGAAACCGGCAACAAGGAGGGCGTTCGCTGGTTGAATCTTACCGACCGGCGAGGCGAAGGTTTGTCGTTTGTTTGTCTTGATGGAGAAATGTCGGCTTCGGCGCTTCATTTTACAGCCGAAGATTTGGACGCCGCCACTCATGCGTATTTATTGCAGCCGCGCAAAGAAGTGATCCTTTCGTTAGACGCCATCATGTTGGGATTGGGAAACAGCAGTTGCGGTCCGGGCGTTTTGAAAAAATATGCCATTGAGAAAAGACCGTACAGTTTAAAATTATTGATCACTCCTCTTAAAAAACAGATATGAAAACGCTTACAAATCAACCCTTGCCCGTTGAAATCGTATTCCATCCCTCGTGGTGGCATAAACATACGGGGATTACGTTCGACGAAGATTTTTTTTATCATCCGCTCAAACGGGTAGAATCCGAACGGCGAATGGAAAAAGAGTTGTATGAACGTTTCGGCGAATGGGGACTCGGCGAAGATCACGACAAGGATTTGCCCGTAATCGGCGCCGTTCACAATGCAGCAGGATATATCCTGTCCGAAATGTTCGGATGCGGAATACGCTATGCCGCCGACGAAGCCCCGCAGGTTATTTGCGCCAAACGGGAAGATTTTAACTTAGACTTCGAGGGCGCCATGAATACCCTGCCCATACAACGGCTGAAAAAATTGATCGAAGCATTGAAAGGACGCTACGGCTATGTTTGCGGCGACATCAACTGGGGCGGCGTACTCAACATAGCGCTTGATCTGCGGGACGATACGCTATTAACCGATATGATGCTTTATCCCGAAGAATCGGAAAAATATTTCCAAAATATCGCTTCTGTTATCGAAAAATTCCTCCGGTTTATTGAGGCGCATACAGGCACAACTTCCCTGTCGGTCAATCGTATTGCCAAACATCTGCATCCCGCCGTATTCATACATTCCGAATGTACCCATACCATGATTTCGGAAGACTTGTACGAAACCCTGTTGTTGCCGATTGACCTGAAATGGAGCAAAACGCTGCGTCCTTTCGGAATACATTATTGCGGTTCTGATCCTCATCGTTATGCCGGTGAATTTGCTAAAATTTCCAAACTTGCTTTTTTGGATGTGGGGTGGGGCGGCGATGTGAAACTGCTGCGGGAGAAACTGCCGGATACCTTCTTTTCTATCCGTTTAGACCCTGTAACCATCAATCATACGCCGGATGAACAATTGGAAAACATCATCCGTAAATTAATCAATGATTCTGGTGATCAGATGCTTACGGGAATTTGCTGTATCAACATGGATGGCAATACCCATGATTCAAAAATAAGGACTATTTACAGGACAGTGAGGGAATTGAGAATTGAGAATTGAGAATTGAAAATTGAAAATCGAGAATTGAAAATGAAAAAGATTTTTTTGACATTATTTATTGGCTTGTTCGCCGCATCTGTTGATGCACAAACAACAGAGATTCAATACCTTTCCGGTAAAGGTTCCGACGATGCTGTAGAATGGGAATTTTTCTGTACCGATGGTCGGAACAGCGGCAAGTGGACAACTGTTCCCGTGCCGTCGTGCTGGGAATTGCAAGGTTTTGGAACATATCAGTACGGAATGTCGTTTTACGGCAAAGCCAACCCGCCGGGCATTGCCGACGAGCAGGGAAAGTACAAATACAAGTTCAAACTTCCCAAAGAATGGGAAGGACGCATGATCCGCATCGTGTTCGACGGTGTGATGACCGATTGCGAAGCAAACATCAACGGAAGGTCTTGTGTAAAACGGCATCAAGGCGCTTTTTACCGCTTCAAAAGCGATATTACGGACAGGGTTTTCCTGGGCGACAAAGAAAACGTGCTGGAAGTTACGGTAAGCAAAGAATCGTCGAATCAGAGCGTCAATTTAGCTGAACGGCGAGCGGATTATTGGAATTTTGGCGGAATCTTCCGTCCGGTGTTTGTCGAAGCGTTGCCTTCCCGTTTTATTGACCGGACGGCGATTGATGCACGCGCCGACGGCAATTTCCATGCCGATGTGTTTCTGGGAACGGCGAGCGCGCATCCTTTGAAAGTAAAAGTAGAATTTACGGACGCCGCCGGTAAATCGGTGGGAAAAGCGACGGAATATCCGGTAGCAGCCGGATCGGATAAAGTTTTGGTACAAACCCGCTTGGATAATATTAAAACATGGACGGCTGAAACGCCTCATTTGTATCATGTTGTTTTCACATTAAGCGAAGAAAACAAAACTTTGCACACCATCAATGAACGCTTCGGTTTTCGCACCATCGAAGTGCGCGAAGGCGACGGCGTGTATATCAACGGACAACGGATCAATGTTCGCGGAGTGAATCGCCACAGTTTCCGCCCCGAAACCGGACGCACATTAAATCGTACCGCCAACATCGAAGATGTAAAGTTGATCAAAGAGATGAATATGAATGCCGTCCGTATGTCGCATTATCCCCCCGATCCTGATTTTCTTGACGCCTGCGACGAATTGGGACTTTATGTCATGAACGAATTAGGCGGCTGGCACGGAAGATACGATACGGAAGTCGGAACTAAATTGGTTCGGGAAATGGTATCGCGGGACGTCAATCATCCATCCGTTATATGGTGGTCGAACGGCAACGAAGGCGGACACAACCCCGAATTGGTCAAAGAATATCTCCTGCTCGATCCGCAGAAACGCCCTGTTTTGCATCCGCAAAAGAATTTCGGCGGATTTGAAACCATGCACTATCGTTCTTACGGCGAGACATTGGAATACATGCGCCAACCGGAAATCTTTATGCCGACCGAATTTCTGCATGGTCTTTATGATGGCGGGCACGGAGCCGGATTGTGGGATTATTGGGAAATCATGCGCAATCACCCGCGCTGCATCGGCGGGTTTTTGTGGATGTTTGCTGATGAGGGCGTTGTGCGCACCGATCAGGACGGACGGATTGACAATGTCGGCAATTACGCCGCAGACGGGATTGTTGGACCGCATCACGAAAAAGAAGGGAGCTTCTTCACCGTCAAACAAATTTGGTCGCCGGTTCAAATCATGACTGCCGAGTTGCCCGACAATTTCGATGGAACCTTGTCTGTAGAAAACCGTTACGATTTTATCAACCTGAAAGATTGTCATTTTACATGGACGCTGAAATCCTTTGCCAACCGGCAGGAAAAAACAATAAAAACCGCTGAGATAAAGGGAACAGATTTAGCGCCCCACGCTTCCGGCACGTTAAAAATCAATCTTCCCTCAGACTGGAAACAAGTCGACGCTTTGTATGTGGCGGCTTACGATCCGTCAGGCGAACATCTCTGGACGTGGGATTGGACGTGGAAACGACCGAAAACGTTCTTTACTTTTGCAGGTAAAAAAAGCACATTAACCGTTAATGAAAACGAAGAGCAGTTGACGGTTCAATCGGGCGCCGTTTCCTTAGTATTCAACAAAAAAACCGGTTTGTTGGAAAAAGTCGAAAAAAACAAACAGACCATATCCTTTGGCAACGGTCCGCGCTTTATTGCCGCCCGCCGCGGCGATCGTTCGATGGACAGGTATTACAACCACGACGACAAAGACGCCCGCAGCAAGGAACGGATTTATTACAATATTGCGGGAACCGATTGTCTAATGGCTTTCATGCACCAAAATATGACCGACAGCATTATGGTCGAAGCCGCGTATTTAGGCGATATGATCAAAACCCGCTGGATCATTTCATCCGACGGAAATATCCGCTTAGATTACGAATACCGGTACAACGGCACGGTGGAATTGATGGGAATCTGTTTCGATTATCCTGAAAATCAAATCTTATCGAAACGCTGGTTGGGCAACGGACCCTATCGCGTATGGCAGAACCGTATGCACGGAACGGAATTTGGCATTTGGGAAAACGAATACAACGACCCCGTACCGGGCGAAACATTTATTTATCCTGAATTTAAAGGTTATTTTTCCGGTTGGGAATGGGCGTCGTTCAAAACAACGGAAGGCGAATTTTCGATAGGCAATGGAACCAAAAACTCCTTTCTGGGCGTTTATACGCCCCGCGACGGGCGGGATGCGCTGCTTTATACCTTGCCCGAAAGCGGTATTGCGGTATTGAAAGTGATACCTGCCGTTAGAAACAAAGTCAATGCCACCGATTTAATCGGTCCATCGTCGCAGGCACAGTGGGCAAACGGTGTACAGAAAGGAAGCGTTTATTTTGGATTTTAATGATTTTAGATTTTTAATGATATGATGAGAATAATATTAATTTTTTGTGTGGTTTTATTTTCACTAACCGCTGTATCGGCGCAGCAAAACACCGGCTTGGTCAATACCTCGCAAAGTCCTTACGCCAAAGTGATCAATACGGGATTGGATGCTGTCCGCTGGACGCAAGGTTTTTGGGCTGAACGTTTCGACGTGTTCCGCAATACCATGACGCCCGAATTATTCAAAACGTATATGAACGAGAATGTTTCCCATGCGTTCAGGAATTTTGAAATTGCTGCCGGATTGGCTGCCGGTTCACATTCGGGACCTCCTTTCCACGACGGGGATTTTTACAAGACGCTCGAATCTTTGGCAAGTATATACGCCGTTACAAAAGACGAAGAACTGAACCGGCTGATGGACAAAGTGATGCCCGTTATCGCTCAATCGCAGTTGGAAAACGGCTATATTCATACGCCCGTTGTGATTGAAGAACGGAAAAACACCAATATGGCTCGCGCTTTTGAAGAACGGTTGAATTTCGAGACCTACAATATGGGGCATCTGATGACTGCCGCCTGCGTTCATTACCGTGCAACCGGCAAACGTTCGCTGCTTGAGGTTGCCATAAAAGCGACCGATTATCTTTACGATTTTTACAAAAGAGCTTCGCCCGAACTGGCGCGAAATGCCATTTGTCCGTCTCACTACATGGGCGTGGTAGAGATGTATCGTACTACCCGCGATCCGAAATACTTGGAATTATCCAAAAGTCTGATTGATATTCGCGGATTGATGGAAAACGGAACGGACGACAATCAGGACCGTATTCCCTTCCGGCAACAGACCAAAGCGATGGGACATGCGGTTCGGGCAACTTACCTCTATGCCGGAGTTGCCGATGTGTATGCCGAAACCGGCGATACCTCCCTTT
>Ga0082212_10010517_pt1 | contig 11827 bp, 7 predicted proteins | sample TergutNt197P3_FD_71548 | JGI IMG/M metagenome (GOLD analysis project Ga0082212, IMG submission 71548) | Neocapritermes taracua P3 segment gut microbial communities from Petit-Saut dam, French Guiana - Nt197 P3 | ecosystem: Host-associated > Arthropoda: Insects > Digestive system > Gut ... | reverse complement strand
TGGAAAGAATATCTGCCCGCGGAGCGCATCCTCTTGGGTTGCCGCAAAGACAACTTTTGGGAGATGGGCGAAACAGGGCCTTGCGGTCCATGCAGCGAAATCCATATTGATCTACGCCCCCAAGAGGAGCGCAGCAAAGTGGATGGCGCCTCTTTGGTGAACCAATCTCACCCACTTGTTATCGAAATTTGGAACTTGGTCTTTATTCAGTTTAACCGCAAGTCGGACGGATCGTTGGAATTGTTGCCACAGAAACATGTTGATACCGGCATGGGATTGGAGCGCGTGTGCATGGCTATTCAAGGAAAGTTCAGCAACTACGATACAGACCTCTTTCAAGGTTTGATTCAAACCATTGCCTCTCTCTGCGGAAAACAATACGGAGAGGCCGTAGAGGCTGATATTGCCATGCGGGTGGTTGCCGACCACATTCGCGCCGTAAGTTTCTCCATTGCAGACGGCCAGCTACCCTCCAACGTAAAGGCGGGTTACGTAATTCGGCGCATCCTGCGCCGAGCCGTTCGGTATGGATACACCTTTCTCTCCTTTGAACAGCCCTTCCTCTATAAATTGGTGGATAAGTTGGTAGAGGAAATGGGAGACGCTTTTCCCGAACTCAAAGCGCAACAAAACTTGATTGAGAAGGTGATTGAGGAAGAAGAAGCCTCCTTTTTGCGCACCTTGGCAAACGGAATCAAACTATTGGAGGGTATTATGACCACCCAAATGCAAGAGCATGCTGCCAATTCCGAGAAAAAAATTTCCGGTGCAGACGCTTTTCTGCTCTACGACACCTACGGATTTCCCATTGACCTCACTGAACTTGTAGCGCGCGAATGGGGATTTCGCGTGAATATCCCCGACTTTGAGAAAGAGTTGGCCAAACAGAAAGAGCGCAGCCGAAACGCCACAGCCACCCAAGAAGGCGACTGGGTGGAAGTGCGCCCATATCGACCATCTCTCTTTATTGGTTATGACAAAACCCAATGCGAGGCGCAAATTGTGCGCTACCGAAGCGTAACCACCAAAGAGAAAATTTCTTACCAAATCGTACTAAATCAAACGCCTTTTTATGCCGAAAGCGGAGGTCAGGCAGGAGATACGGGAACGCTGCTCGGCCTTTCGGGAGAAAAACTTCCCGTTTTAGACACCAAAAAAGAGAACAATTTGATCCTCCACATATCAAATCAATTACCTTCAAACCCACAGGAAACCTTTACCGCAAAAGTAGATAACCAACGGCGCGCCGCCATTGCTAACAATCATACTGCTACACATCTATTACACTACGCTTTAAGGCAAGTTTTGGGCAATCATATTGAACAAAAAGGATCTTTGGTGAACAATGACTATTTTCGTTTTGACTTCTCTCATTTTGAGAAAGTTTCACCGGAAAATCTTCGCAAGGTAGAGCACATCGTAAATGGACTGATTCGTGAAAATATCCCCCGCAATGAGCATCGCGCTATCTCCATGGAGCAGGCGCAGTCAATGGGCGCCATTGCCCTCTTTGGGGAGAAGTACGGAGACGAGGTGCGGGTGATCAACTTTGGTAACTCTACGGAACTGTGCGGCGGAACACACGCTTCCGCCACCGGAAACATTGGATACTTTAAGGTTATGGCAGAGAGCGCCATTGCCGCAGGGGTGAGGAGAATTGAAGCAGTAACGGGCGTGGCAGCCGAACATCTTTTAGACACTCTCTTTGATCAACTTCGCTCCATTAGAGACGCCTTTAATCAAACCCCCAACGTTCAGCAGGCAATCCAAAAGATGATTCAGGAGAATGAAACGCTCCGGCATGAAATGGACATTGTTTTGAACAAACATGTTCACCACCTAAAAGAGGTGCTTTTACGCCAACAAGAGGTTATAAACGGCATCAATGTTATGGTACTCCGGGGAGAATTCTTGCCTGAGATGGTGCGTAGAACGACTGCCTTGCTTCGCGGCGAAACGCAGGGCACGCTTTTTGTGGCCGCTTACCTTTCAAACAACAAACCCTCCTTAACCATCATGGCCACTGACGACTTGGTCTCACGCGGGGTAAACGCAAGCAACCTCATCAAAGAGGCGGCCAAATTTATTGAAGGTGGCGGAGGCGGTCAGCCCTTCCTTGCCACCGCTACCGGCAAAGAATCCACGGGATTATCTCAGGCAGTAGCATTCATTATTAAGAAAGTCACCTCATAAGAAGAGCCTGTTTCTCCAAAAAGTTTCTCAATGATTAAGAATCTCGACAAGTATATTATAAAGTCATTCATGGGGCCAATGCTCCTCACCTTCTTGATTGTCACATTTATACTTGTGATGCAATTCCTATGGCTGTACATTGACGAATTGGTGGGAAAAGGATTGGGGTTTGGCGTTATCATGGAGTTTCTGATGTGGGGAACGGCCACCCTCTTCCCTTTGGTATTGCCCTTGGCTACCCTTTTGGCTTCCATTATGACGCTTGGAACCTTTGGAGAAAATTGTGAACTTCTGGCCATGAAAGCAGCCGGAATTTCCCTTCAACGAATCCTTACACCCCTCATCATTATTGCCATTCTGATTAGCATTGCCGCGTTTTTTGCCTCCAATAATTTGATACCCCTCGCCTACGGAAAAATTTACACCCTCCGAGACGATATTGGGAAGACCCGCGAAGAGATCAAACTCCCAACAGGCATCTTTTACAAGGGAATTGAGAACTATTCCCTGCGCATTAGTGAAAGAGATTCCAAAACGGGAATGCTCTACGGAATCATCATGTATGACCACTCTGCACAACGAGGAAATATCAGCGTTACCGTTGCCGACTCGGGATCGATAAAGCTCACTACCGATAAGAGGAATATCATTTTTAGGCTATTCAGCGGATATTTGTATGAGGAGGAAGTCGCGAACAGCAACAAAGACACCTCCTTTATGAGGCGCCAAGTGGGATTTGAAGAACAACAGGCTATTATCTCGTTGAGAGACTATGGCTTTAAGCGCTCAGACGATGACCGATTTGGTGATCAAATCATGGCGCAAAACTTGGCAAATCTGGGACATCGCCGCGACTCTTTGGACTCGCTTCTATTGGTCAATCGCTCCCATTTTAAGGAAAAGGTTTATGCTTCGTTTCGAATCAATCACCAGTTTGATACTGCTTATACCAAGGGAGTGCGGGGGCTTTTTCCGTTGGATTCTCTCAATACCCTACAATATTCACAGGAACAGGAAATCCGTTCTCTGTCGCGTGCCATTGAGAAAATAGATGCCCAGGTTTCTGACTTGAATGGCTACTTCTTTGAGAGCAATGGATCTTCTATAATACTCAGAAAGACTTCTTTAGAGTGGTTTAGAAAATTTACCCTCTCTTTTGCTTGTTTAATCTTTTTCTTTATTGGAGCTCCGTTAGGCGCCATTATTCGAAAAGGTGGGCTGGGAACGCCTGTAATTATCTCTGTATTGTTCTTTGTAATCTATTGGGTGGTTGATATTTCAGGAAAAAAATTGGCTACGGACGGAGTGCTCACACCCGCCTTGGGAGCCATTATCTCTACCCTTATACTGCTTCCCATTGGGATATTTCTCACCCGAAAAGCAACCACCGATTCCTCTCTCTTTAACGCAGAAGCCTATCTTCAGGTGATAAAAAAGTTTTTTGCCTCTTTGTTGAAATATATACACATAAAACGTTTAACAGCAAGATGAATAGCGCTTTACGTATCGTTTTTATGGGTACGCCCCATTTTGCCTTAGGGGTGTTGCAAACGCTTGTGGAGCGCGCTTACAATGTTGTGGGTGTGGTGAGCGCTCCCGACAAACCGGCGGGGCGGGGATTAAAGATGCAAAGTTCGCCGGTATCAGAATATGTGCGTGCACACAATATTCCATTGGCACAGCCACCTCTGCTGAAAGACCCCTCATTCCTGCCCCAACTCCAATCGTGGAATGCAGACTTATTTGTAGTGGTTGCCTTTAGGATGTTGCCCCAAGAGGTGTGGGGCACCCCTCGCTTGGGCACCTTTAATCTGCACGCTTCTCTATTGCCCCAATATCGTGGCGCCGCCCCCATCAACCATGCGCTGATTCAAGGCGAAACCGTTACGGGAGTTACCACGTTTATGATTGATCATCAAATTGATACTGGGAACATCCTCTTGCAGGAGCCTCTTGCCATTGCTTCCAATGACACTGCCGGTACGCTCCATGACCGACTTTTGGTTTTGGGCGCCGACTTAGTGTGCCGCACCATAAACGCCATCGACTCAGGAGTTTTGCACCCCACACCTCAACCGCAAGTATCTCCTCTATTCCCCGCGCCCAAACTTAACAAGGAGATGTGCCGCATTCGCTGGGAGTGCGAACCGCAAACCATAAACAAGCTGATCCGCGGATTGAGTCCCTCTCCCGCCGCTTTTGGACTGCTCTGCAAAACAAAGCCGAATAGTGAACGGTCCGTTACGCAACCTGAGGCTCTCCCTGTAAAGATATTTGGGGCAGTTCCTGTGCTCAAAGAACATTCACATCCACTCGGCACCATCGAAAGCGATCACAAAACTTACCTCAACGTAGCGTGCCGCGGGGGCTGGATCTCCATAACCGATCTCCAAATGACCGGAAAGAGACGAATGTCTGTCAAAGAGTTTCTTTTAGGCTTCCGAAACCTCCCAGCCCACCAATTCATCTAATCCTTACATCATAACCCATCACTCATAACCCATCACTCATAACCTCTCAGGTGGTTGTATTGGCCAACGGCGCCTTCCCCTCTCACCTCCTTCCCCTCTCTATTCTGGAGCAGGCAAAGGTGGTTGTGTGCTGTGATGGAGCCGCCCAAAAGTTGCTCGATTGGGGCAGGGAACCGAATTGGATTACAGGAGATATGGATAGCCTCTCACCCCGACTATGTGAACGTTTTAAAGATCGCATCGTTCGCTCCTCCTGCCAAGAGACCAATGACCTCACCAAAGCCATTCGCCTCTGCATAGAGAGAGGATATCAAAATGTCCATATTTTGGGCGCTACCGGAGGTCGAGAAGACCACACCTTGGCCAATATCTCTCTTTTGGCAGATTATGCGCAATCTATTCAAGTAGACATGATTACCGACCAAGGTGTCTTTATTCCTCTCTTAGAATCGGGAAGCATTGCCACCCAACCCGAGATGCAAATCTCCATCTTTAGTTTAGACCCTGACTTGTCGTTGCAGGCTACCGGACTCAAATACCCTGTATCGCACGTTCACTTTGATTCATGGTGGAAGGGAAGCCTCAACAAAGCCATCAGCACCCAGTGCTCATTTGATTTTGCATCAGGACGCATCATCCTGTTTCTGGAACATCCCGCTAATAGTAATCCTCACGGAAATACCACCACATACATCGTAGCGCCGTGCTGAATCTCTTTACTATTTTATGACTACACCATCACAATGATCCACCACAAACGGATCCGCTCCATGGAAGAGATTGGGATAGGTGGCCGTCTCTTTTATTTGGTTTTTTCGAAAAACGAATCCATCCACCGAATAGATGTTTACCAATCTCGGGTCAAATACCCTGATGTTATTCTCTTCAATTACAATGTTGCGGTGATAACGACTCTGTTCCTTGTTTTCATAAATCCCCGAACCCACCTGAAAAAGGGCATTTCCCCACACTCCATAGTTGCAATCGTCAAAGATGTTGTTCCGTATCAACACATTGCGAACACCAGACTGTTCGTACCAATAATTTCCATCGCCCTCAAACAAGATGGCGGCCCCTGGAACATGAAAATAGTTCTCCTCTATCACTATTTTTCCTCGAGATCCAAGAAGTAACCCTCTGGCGCGATTCCCTCTAAATATCGAACCTTTGATCAACACATCAGGAGCATGTCCGGTGGACGCAATAACATCGTTCAGTTGCACATCTTGGGGGATCTCCTCTTCAAACTCAATCTTGAAAAACTCTTTGTTTATGACCTCAATGTTTTTTATTCTGTTTTCGCCCAGCGTAATCAAACTCTGAGAGGCCACAATCTCTACAGGGTCATTGAGCTTTCCCAACAAAAATCCATATTGTTGCGGGTGTTTCCATTTTAACACAACCTCCGTGGGAGAGAGGATTTGAACAATAGCCGCATAAACACCATGGATGTTGGTAGCGTCATCTTTTTGCTGCTCAAAGAGGCAGTTGATGATATGAATATAACCGCTGCACTGCACAAAATGGGTGGCATCTGCTGTGATGCTCACTACTCGTCCCGACCCTGGGGCATGAGATACAATCACTTCGGATAACGCTATATCTCTGCTTCGTTGAGCAATTATGCCCATTCCGCCGCAATGGTAAATATTTACCCTTGAAATTGTAATCTCTTTACTGTCAGAGATAATAAACCCTGGCACATCTCTATTGGCCGCCCCAAATACCAAAATGTTGCCTTCCGAACCAGTTAGACCCTCTTTATAGATACGCACCTCTCCCTCTCTCAATTCCCTGGCAACCAATGGATGTTGAAGCCAATAGTCTTTGGCCATGAACGCGGTTTCGCGCTTTTCAAGGTCAAATTCGAGCAGATTGCTGTAGGGATAGCACCTTCCTTGAGCATCGTAAAAAAAGAGCATATTCTGTTCGATTTTATAGGGAAAATCTTCGGAGAAGGTGACATCAATGCCGTCGCTACGCGCATTGGTTATCCTCCCTTCGGAATGAAAAGTACGCGCATAGTCAATACTCAAATTGCGCACCTTTATGCGTTTGGAGTCAAGGATCAAGAAGGGCGACACAAAGCCGTGAAACAGAAGCAAAGAGCCTTCTCCGTCTATCTCAAAATCTTCCATCTCGGTCAGGTCAAAGGCAAAACGTTTAAGTCCTTCGTCGTTATTACTAACCCAAACATAACGCTCCAAAGCATACTCCGAAGATACTTCATATCGTCCGTGCGGAATAATCAGTTTGGACGCCTTTATCTCTTTGCAATAGTTAACCGCCTTGTTGAGCGCGAGTGTAATGTCTTTGTCGTTAAAGTATTCAGAATATTCGGCTAAATTCACCTCTTGACGTTGATGCCCTGAAGCAAACCCTGACCCCTTCCATGCAAGAAAGAGGAGAACAATCAAAGCCTTCCTCACCTCTCCGCACGTTTTGGTAATCCCTCTTGAGGCAACACAACCGTTGCCCGGCTTGCCGTATATGATCCAAAGATCCCCAAAGCGCCACCGGTAATGTTGGAAGGAACGTCTGAACGAGGCCCCGAAAAGAGGGGAGTGTGTGGGCTCAATTCAATTTTAGCCACCTCTATAAAACGATGATACTCCTTTGAGAGCGATTCTAAAGTAACAGAGAGTGTATCTCCGGCATATAGGTAATATTTGGTCTCATTGTCGTAAGACATCTCTTTACTAATGAACCAGTCGGCCATCAAACTTTGGTACTCTTCCTCTTTAGAAAAGACGTCAAACTGAAAGAGAGAATAGCGCAAAATTCGGGTGCTAAAAACCTTTTCATCACCCTCGTTGTTGAGTTTGGCACCAAAATAGTTCTCCCCAGCTGAGCCTGGGAAATAGAGGTTTAGAAAGGCATAATAGTCGCCATGCACCATCAGGGGAACCAAGGCCACAGAGTCAAGACGGCATTTTTGGGGTACAATGGTTGTGGCCGTATAATATTCCTCAATCCCATCACCATTCATATCATAGTAAATTTCAAGTGTGTATGTCTCCCCCGGAATAGCGCAAAAATCGGCCTGTGCGTATAAGCCGGGGCTCATCATAGGCAGTAATTCACCGTTGATCCAAACCTTTGCATCCGCTATCGAAACAACAAACTCACCCCCAAAAAAAGGAGTGGTTCTTTGAAGGACTACACGATTCTCAGACACAACTCTGTGAATATTTTCTTCAATTAAGGTATCTGTCAAAATACAAGTAACCACCAACTTAGGCTTCATTCCATCATTTGTCAAATCAATAGGCTCGGTACAAGATGGAATCATCTCTCCGGCAATAAACGTTGCAATCCCCAAAAAAGTAGGCCAAAATCTTTTCATTTTTAAAAACTAAAATTCCATGTTACAGAGGGGACTACTCCAAAGAGATAGGTCATCTCGGCATATTGTGTTCCATCTCGTGTGAGGCGATAGGCAATCATCCAGGGGTTCTTTCGCCCGTAAAGGTTGTATATGGAGAGGTTGAGTTCATTTTTGAATCTGCTGCCCGGTCTGTTCAAACGATAGATCAGCGAGAAGTCTAACCGGTGATAATCGGGCATACGGTAGGCGTTTCTGCCGGAATAGACCGGAATAAACTCCCCAAAAAACAAGAACCTCCCTTCAGGCATTACAAAGGGCTGTCCCGTGTTATAAATCCAGTTTACCGAAGCCTCTATCCTTCGATAAAATGGAACTTGATAGTTTAATACAATACTCACGTTATGAGGACGATCTGATGGAGTAGGGAATTTCTTGTTGTTATTAACCTCCTCAATCTTTCTAAATGAGCGCAACCATGTGTAACTGATCCACCCCGTAAGATCCCCGCTCTCTTTACGGAGCATCCACTCCATTCCATAAGCATATCCCGTGCCAAAGCGCAATTCGGTCTCTACCTGATCATACAAGAGCACATTCGGGTGATCTTTAAAGTCAATCACATGTTTCAAATCTTTGTGAAACACCTCAACAGATGTTTGTAATTTATTCATAAACAATCCCATAAAAAAACCAACGGAATATTGATGAGCTATTTGTGGTTTTATCGCAGGATTAGCCGGAATCCACACATCCAAAGGAGAACCCGATGAAGAGAAGGAGAGGAGGTGTACGTACTGCAATGTGCGCGAATAGGACGCCTTTACGGAGGTTTGATTATTCAACATGTAGGAGAGGGCAATACGAGGCTCTAAGCCATATTCATGATGGTAAAATTTACCTGAAGGAATCTTCACCGTATCCGTTAATTTATAGTCGTTATCAATGTAGTATTGGGTTGTGGGCCCAACATTGTCAAAGCGAGTAAGACGTAATCCGTAACGCAAATGCAGCCGTTCATTGATGAGTTTGTGTTCGTTGGAAAAATAGAGGGTATTGAGCAACGCCTGTCTGCGTGACATGTTCATTGTGGGGGAGTTATTCGGGCCATCATTTATCAAAAGGGAAAAAGAGGCATCCCCTGGCCTAAACCACTGATATGTACCATTCCACCCAAACCGAGATGTGGTTTGGTCATTCCAGATGTAGTAGAAATCAGTTCGTGCATTGGCCTCCTTGATGCTTGCCACCCACCTCCCTTCCAAAGAGGGCATAACTATTTTGAAGTCGTATTGGTACATTGTTCCGGAAGCAGATGTGGATAAAGAGAGGCGGGGAGAGAAGTGGTGATTCCATGCCAAAACACCCATGGTGTTCCCAAAATTAAAACCGACTCCCTGAGTGCCAAAACGATCGCGTCCATTGTAAAGGGTTAGTGTGAGATAGTTCCGCTCATTGACCCGCCAGCGCATCTTTCCGTTCAGGTCATAAAAGTTGATGGTGGCTCCATTAACGGCGGTGTCTCTTGAGAGGCGCAACAGCATATCTGCATACGTTCTGCGCGCCGCAGCTAAGTAGGTAACATCCTCCCCAATGGGACCGGAAACGGCCAAACGGGAGGCAATCAACCCAATTCCTCCGGTTACGTTAAAGTCAGGGGCGCCCTCTCTCCCTCCTACATCCAATAACGAGGAGAGGCGTCCGCCATATCCGGCGGGAATATCTCCTTTATAAAGCTGTACATCCGAGATGGCGTCGTTATTAAACACAGAAAAGAAACCCATCATGTGAGAGGGATTATACACAGTAGCACGATCAAAAAGAATTAAGTTTTGGTCGGGGCTTCCTCCGCGAACAATAAAACCGGAAGAGCCTTCGCTTGCCGATTGAACACCGGGTAATAATTGAATCGCCTTAATGATGTCGGGCTCACCCAACAACAAAGGCATCTTTTTGGTTATTTGAGAGGTAATCCGCTCAAGCCCCATATCGGGACGGCTGATCCTGTAGTCACCCTTTTCTCCCAAAACGATCAAATCGTTAATCGTGTATGAGAGTGGTTCCAAAGCCACATCCACACGCCTTCTTCGTTGGGAAACCCTAAGGGGAACCCGCTCCGTTTTATACCCCTGAAAGAAAAGTTCAATCTCTACATCACGAAGGGGAAGATTTAGGGTGTAGAGCCCCCTCTCGTCTGTGTCGGTATAGATGGTGGTTGGTTCCGCGATTACCCTTACAAAAACATCTTTTAACCGCTCTCCACTCTTTTGATCTGTAACATACCCCGTTACTGTCCAAATATCCTGCTCAGAGGAGATGATTGGCAATGACGACTCCTGACCCACAACTTTTGGGATCAGAAACAGCAGAGCACATCCAACAACAAGATATGAGATAGACTTCACGACAATTTTGCGCTTAACACCTCCAACATGTCGTCCACCATCTTTTGACGATCCCAAACAGGATTCCATCCCCATTCGTTGCGGGCGCAAGAATCGTCCATAAAGTCGGGCCATGAAGCAGCAATGGCTTTCATCATCGGATTGATTTGGTAATCCATCTCAAAGTCGGGTATTCGCTTTTTGATGTCGGCATAGAGATCGGCAGGGCTAAAACTCATGGCCGTAACGTTAAAACTGTTGCGGTGGATCAATTTATCGGGATCTGCCTCCATCAGTTGAGAACACGCCTTAACGGTATCGGGCATATAGAGCATATCCAAGTAACTGTCGGCAGGGACAGGACAAGTAAAGCGCTTGGTTTTAATTGCTCCGTAAAACATCTCCACAGCATAATCTGTAGTTCCTCCCCCCGGCAGCGCTCCATGGGAGATGATTCCGGGGAAACGCACGCTACGGGTATCCACGCCAAATCGAGTGTGGTAATAGTCACTTAACAACTCTCCGGTAACTTTACAAACCCCATACACAGTGCTTGGACGCATAAGAGTGTCCTGAGGCGTGTTTTGGTGTGGGGTCTCGTTTCCAAAAACGGCTATTGAACTGGGCGTAAAGAGGGCGCAGTCATTCTCTCTTGCCAATTCGAGCGAATTTAGTAAAGCCCCCATATTGATCTGCCAAGCCAATTGCGGATTGTTTTCTCCGGTAGTCGAAAGGAGGGCAACAAGGTTGAATATGGAATCAATCCGATATTTTTTTACGATGTGGGCGTATGCTTGCACATCCAATACATCTAAATGCTCGGTGATTGCCAATGTGCTCAACTTTTTGCATAACTCCGATTTGATATCAGAGGCAACTACATGATCTTCTCCGTACAGTTTTTGCAAATGGGGAACCAATTCAGTGCCAATCTGTCCTCCGGCGCCCACAATGAGTATATTTTTCATATTACGTTCTGTTTACATCTCTTAACGGCACAAAAGTAGCGATTTTTTCTTATTTTTGTAATATGGAAAGGAGAACGCTCGCCCAATTGATAAAACAGGAAGCCTTACGGCTTGGATTTGATGATTGCGGTGTTGCTCGGGCAGAGGCGCTTGAAACAGAAGGTGAGTATTTAACCAAGTGGCTTCAAAAAGGTTATCATGCCAATATGGGCTATATGGAAAGAAATTGGGAGAAGCGTACAGATATACGCAAAATGATGGAGGGCGCCAAATCGGTAATTTGTTTGCTCTCCAATTATAGACCAGCAAAATGGCAGGAGGCGCTATATCCCCAAATTGCCGCATTTGCTTACGGAGAAGATTACCATGTTGTGCTCAAAGAGCGGCTCAACCGCCTCAAAGAGTACATAATCAACCTGCCGTTTCCCGACACGACCCCAAACACCTCCTACCTGAAAAACCCCCACCAACAACAGATGTTTATTC
>Ga0082212_10010516_pt1 | contig 11829 bp, 11 predicted proteins | sample TergutNt197P3_FD_71548 | JGI IMG/M metagenome (GOLD analysis project Ga0082212, IMG submission 71548) | Neocapritermes taracua P3 segment gut microbial communities from Petit-Saut dam, French Guiana - Nt197 P3 | ecosystem: Host-associated > Arthropoda: Insects > Digestive system > Gut ... | reverse complement strand
ATCTGGGCAGTTGCGCATATCATCTCATTTGTGAACAGGGCCGCCATGATCTTCGGCGCGGTACAGCCCGGCGACAGGGAAGAGCTTGACGATTACACCTTCAAGAGAATACGCGCGTTTGTGAACGCATTCGATCCTGTTGCGGACATTGTTGTGGGCGCGGGCGCGGGCGCGATTGCAATGGGTTTTCCTGTTATCACCAATGATACAAAGGATATGTGGAAAGTTCCAAAGAGCCTTATCATTCAGGAGAACACAAAAGACTTTATAGAAACTTCACTTGAAGCAAGGGATATAAAACTTAAAATCACCAAGATTGATATTCCTGTTTCATTTTCTACAGCGTTTGAAGGTGAAATTATACGCCGCGCCGATATGCAGGTTGACATGGATGGTTCAAGGCTCGACTGTTTTGAACTGGTGCGCGCGAAACAAGCGGACGAGATCGAAGATCATTCTATTGAGTTAATTGGGCCGGATATTGATTCCGTTGAGCCCGAAAGCCGTTTCGCTATCGGTTACATTGTTGAAGTAGCTGGCAAAAATATGCAGAGCGATTTTGAGCCAGTGTTCGAGCGCCGCTTTCACAATTTTATCAACTGCGCCGAAGGTGTTATGCACACGGGCCAGCGCGACCTTATCAGAATAAGGGTAAGCAAGACCGCTTTTGAAGCGGGCTTCCGCGCGAAACACATAGGCGAAATTCTTTACGCAAAAGTTAAGAGTGAATATGAAAGCGTTGTTGACAAGTGCCAGATCAAAATTTACACAAAACCGGAAGACCTTAAAAAACTGCGCGCAGAAGCAAATGTGGTTTACGACAAACGCGACGACCGTCTGCGTACATTAACAGACGAGAGCGTTCCGGTTTTCTACAACTGCATTTTGTGCCAGTCATTCTCCCCGGCGCATGTCTGCGTTGTAACGCCTGAACGTCTTGGTCTTTGCGGCGCTGTTTCATGGTTAGACGCAAAGGCAACCAACGAGCTTGACGCGAACGGGCCCTGCCAAATCGTAACAAAGGAAAGGTTGATTGACGAGAACCTTGGTACCTGGGAAGACGTAAACGAATCGGTGCAGCAGGCTTCGCACGGCAATCTGCAGCAGGTTACGCTGTATTCGATCATGCAGGATCCCATGACAAGCTGCGGCTGCTTTGAGTGTATCTGCGGCATTGAACCCATGAGCAACGGCGTTGTCATCGTCAACCGCGAGCATACGGGCATGACCCCCCTGGGCATGACCTTCTCTGAAATGGCCTCGATGACAGGCGGCGGCGTGCAGACTCCGGGCTTTATGGGCCACGGCAAACACTTTATCGCGTCAAAAAAATTCCTTAAAGCAGACGGCGGCCCGCGCCGCATAGTCTGGATGCCCAAAGCCTTAAAGGACCTTGTCGGCGCAAGGCTCAACAAAACCGTAAACGAACTTAACGGCCTTGAAAACTTCAGCGACATGATCGCCGATGAAACCGTTACCGAAGATGTCGAAACCCTGGCCGAATTTCTGGGCGGGAAAAACCATCCGGTTCTGGAAATGGAACCATTATTATAGGAGTAATTATGCCGTTTAAGCCGATTTCGCAAAAATTTAATTCTTCGATTAAGGAAGTTACCATTGGCGTTGGGCCTAACGCCGTTACCATGGGAGGCGAACAGGTTTACCCCTTCTACACTTTTGACGGGGAAATCAAAAACCATCCCTGCGTGGGTGTTGAAATTTCCGATCAGGGGCCGGATCGCAATATACCCGGCATCGCGGCTTTTTACGCGGGCGCGGAAAGCGTTGCAGACCTTGCAGCGAAGGCCAGCCAAATGCCGGGCGCGGGTTTTGTCTGTCTGGTTCTTGAAGGCGCGGATCCCAACGGCGCAAATAAGTCCGTTGAAGAATGTGTAAGCCTCTGCAAACAGGCTGCGGAAAAAGTCAGCCTTCCTCTGGTTATCATGGGGAGCGGCAGTTTTGAAAAAGACCGGGAACTCCTTCCCAAAATTGCAGAAGCCCTTGAAGGCAAAAACGTGCTGCTCCTTTCGGCAAAGGAAGAAAATTACAAGGCCATCGCGGTTGCCGCGGTTCAGGCTTACAATCAAAAAATCGGCGCAGAATCTTCTGTTGACATTAACCTTGCGAAACAGCTCAATGTGCTAATTTCCCAACTTGGAATTCCGGCCGGGACTTCTGTGATGAACGCGGGCTGCGCGGTTGCAGGTTACGGCTTCGAGTATGTTAGCTCGACAATGGAGAGAATCAAGGGAGCGGCCCTTGCACAGAATGACACAATGCTCCAGCTTCCGATTATCACGCCGCTTGGGACTGATGCCTGGGGCGTTAAGGAAACCATGGTCAGCGAGGAAGATTTCCCAGAGTGGGGTCCGCTTGAAGAGCGCGGCATCAACATGGAAGTAACAACAGCAGTCGCGGCTTTGGCCGCAGGCTCAAACGCGGTGGTGCTGCGTCATCCCGAATCGGTGGCAGCGGTTTCCCGCCTCATCGCAGACCTCATATAAAAGGAGATTATAATGGCCCTTAAAGGATTGGACATATTCAAACTGACTCCCAAGACCAACTGCAAGGAATGCGGGAACCCGACCTGCATGGCCTTTGCCATGAAGGTAGCCCAGGGCGCGCTTGGCCTTGACAAGTGCCCGCACATGAGCGCCGATGCTCTGGCCCAGCTTGGCGAAGCAACTGCCCCGCCCATGAAAAGCCTTAGCATTGGCGCGGGTGACAATACCCACACCATAGGCGGCGAAACCGTGCTCTTCCGGCACGACAAGACCTTTGTTTCAAAAAACCTTTTTGGCGTAAGCGTCAATGCCGAAACCATAACAAAAAAACTCCCTCTAATCCAAAAAATCGACTACCAGCGCATAGGCGAGCGTATGTATGTTGAGCTTGTCAATGTTGAGTACACGGGCGACAAAAATGCTTTTCTCGAAGCGGTTAAGACAGCAAATGCCTCTGGCCGCACACTCATTCTTGATATAAAAGACACAAACGCCGCAGCGGCTGTGGACGCAGCTACTGCTGCTCTTGAAATAGCTGGGGCCGGAAAACCTTTGCTAAACGCTGCCAACGAATCCAACTACAAAGAAATGAGCGAGCTGGCAACAAAGGCCGGTGTGGTTCTTGGTGTAAGCGCGGCAAATCCCGACGCGTTATACGATACCGTCAAGGCCCTTGAAGCACTGGGGAACAAAAATCTTGTCATAGACACAACTTTTGCAAATGTAAAAGACAGCTTTAGCGCGACTGTGCAATTCCGCCGCGCCAGTATAAAGGACGGTGATCGCAGCGCGGGTTACCCTTCGCTGGTCAATGTCGCGCGCCTTGCGCCCGGCAATAACGTTATGCAGACCGCCCTGGCCTCACTTTTCACGATGAAGTACGGTTCCATTATTGTTATGGAAGACATGAATTACAGTCAGGCCCTGCCACTTTACGGACTCAGACAAAATATCTACACAGACCCGCAAAAACCCATGAAGGTGGAACCGGGTATCTATCCCATAAACGGGGCGAACGAAGACGCCGTGTGCGCTACCACTGTGGATTTTGCGCTGACCTATTTTATCGTCTCAGGTGAAATTGAACGATCCGGCGTGCCGGTGAATCTTCTTATTTCGGACGCGGGCGGGTATTCGGTGCTTACTGCGTGGGCCGCCGGGAAACTTTCAGCCTCGTCAATGGCAAAATTTGTCAAGGAACAGGGCATCGAGGATAAAGTTAAAAACCGCAGCCTTATCATTCCGGGCAAGGTGGCTGTGCTTAAAGGTGAACTGGAAGAAAGTCTCCCGGGCTGGAAAATAATTGTCGCGCCCGGCGAAGCCGTAGGAATAGTTAAATTCCTTAAAGAGCTGAATGGATAAACAAACACAGAATAATCATTTGGAGGTAAATCGTGAGTAAATTTATTGTAGTAGGCGAACGCATTCATTGCATCTCCCCGGTAATACGGGCGGCCATGGAAAAAATGGACGGCGGTCCAATCGTTCAGCGCGCGAAAGATCAGATAACAGCCGGAGCGTCATATCTGGACCTCAACATAGGGCCCGCGGAAAAGAACGGCGAGGAGCTGATGAAGTGGGCTGTCAAACTCATACAGGAAAATTGCGACAATATTCCCCTCTGCCTTGATACCGCCAACAAGAAAGCCATTGAAGCCGGCATTTCTGTTTATAACAGGAGCAAGGGCAAACCCATCATCAATTCCGCGGACGCGGGTGACAGGATTTCAAACATCGATCTTGCGGCCGCCAATGACGCTATTGTTATCACCCTTTGTTCCAAACACGGCGTTCCCGCGAACAACGATGAGCGCATGGCCTATTGTCAGGAAATGCTCGAACGCGGCCTTGGCCTTGGCATGGATGCCATGGACATGTGGTTCGATCCCCTCACTTTGGTTATCAAGGGCATGCAGGAGAAGCAGCCCGAATACCTTGAGTTCATACGCCAGCTCAAAGACATGGGCCTTTTTTCCATTGCGGGTCTTTCAAACGCCAGCAACGGCATGCCCAAAGAACTCCGCCCCATCGTGGATTCGGTACTGCTTGCCATGGCCATTGAGTGCGGCCTCTGCTCCGCAATCATGAACCCCTGCGACAAGAGCCTAATGAACACGGTTAAAACCGCAGCAGTCATTCTGAACCAGACCCTCTACGCGGATTCGTATCTGGAGTTATAGAAATGTGAACTCAAAGATATCTCACAGAGGCACAGAGGTATTGAGACTAATTGCTTATCGAATCAGCAGGTTTTACAGTATTGAACAGTGTTCGATTTCTCGCAAGTAATAGTTGCAAGCTCGCAAGTAATAGTTGCAACGCCCGAACCTAAACTTCCGGCGTTGCATTTTACTTTAGCAAAGCAGCATAAAAAGGATAGGACAAATCATGGCAAAACAAACAAAGAAAATCCCGTCAGCGTTTTTTGCGCCTTTGTGTGAGACTCTTCACAAATCCGTGCCTCCGCGCCTCCGTGCGAGACTCTTCTTCCGCCAGATTATTCTTCCCGTAACGCCTTGGGCGGGGAAAGAATCTCCGACAGTATTATGGCTTTTTTATACGCGGGGAGATAATCCAGGTTCTGCGGGAAAGGGGTTTTGGGAATATCATTTTGTGTAACGGTTTTTTGGGTACTGGCATCGGGAGCGTGACTAACAGCCGCGGCGTTATTGATGGCAGGTGTAAGGGGTTCAAGATCGCGCCGCGACAAGGACTGGGACGCGGAAGCCCTGGGGCGGGGCTTGGCGGAATAGGCGGGGGCGTGTTTTTCTGTTTCCCAATGGCCAAGCAGGGAACTGGGTTCATCGTCTTTTTCTTCATCAAAAAAAGATGAGCGATTGCTTGTTCGATTTTCCGCTGATTCATCATTGTTACGTTTAAGTCTTGCGTTCACAATGCGGACAACAATGACAACTACAACGGTGATCACAATAAAAAAATTATCAAACAGAAAATCGAACATAGCCTGTCCTATTTGCCTTGTGGTGCCTTGGGATTTCCTGCAGTACCTGAAGCATCGTTTCCAATGGAAGCGCGCATATCAGTATCAGCCTGGAGGTTCTTCAGGCGGTAGTAATCCATAATGCCAAGCTGGCCTTTTCTGAAGGCTTCGGCAATGGCAAGGGGGATTTCCGCTTCGGCCAGGACGACCTTGGCGCGGTTTTCCTGAACAAGGGCAACCATTTCCTGCTCCTGCGCCTGTGCTGCGGCGCGGCGCTTTTCCGCCTCTGCCTGGAAACGGCGCTTGTCGGCTTCTGCCTGATCCGCCTGGAGTTTGGCGCCCACATTTTCGCCAACGTCAATATCGGCAATATCAATCGAAAGAATTTCAAAAGCAGTTCCCGCATCAAGTCCTTTTTTCAAAACCGTTTTTGAAATGATGTCGGGATTTTCCATGACCGCTTTATACGATTCAGATGAACCAATAGTCGTAACAATGCCTTCGCCGACACGCGCAATGATAGTTTCTTCCATGGCACCGCCGACAAGGCGCTCGATGTTGGCGCGCACTGTAACTCTGGCCTTGACGCAAAGCTGAATCCCGTCTTTGGCAACCGCGTCAATGGTGTGCTTGCCTTTGGAAGGTTCGGGGCAGTCGATTACCTTGGGATTGACGCTGGTACGCACCGCTTCAAGCACGTCGCGGCCGGCAAGGTCAATGGCAGCGGCCCTCTGGAAAGGCAGAGGTATGTTCGCCTTGTTAGCCGCAACCAATGCGCGGCTTACCTTCATCACATCGCCGCGTGCAAGGTAGTGAGTTTCAAGCATATCACTTGCAACTTCGATCCCGGCCTTTGTAAGCATGATGCGGGAATCAACGATGATGCCCGAGTTTACATGGCGCAGCCACATACCGATCAGCTTTCCCATACCCACATAGGCCCCGGACAAAAGCGCCCTGAACCAGAGTCCGAAGAACCGGAAAAACAGAATGAGGAAACCAATACCAAGTAAACCTACTATTACATAAACAAAAATAAACAATGGATTATCCAGCATCATACTCTCCTTACTATTATTCTATTACCCCTAACGCGGGTAACTATAATGCCTCTGCCTGCATCTACAAACTCATTGTCAGCCTCAACAGTGTAGATTTTTTCTTCTATAAGCGCCTTACCCGAAGGCCGCAGCACCGAATCCGCAACACCAATCTTACCAATCAGAGCCGCGTAATTTTCTTCATCTTCAACGATGATACCCGAACCATTATCAGGGCCGCCAGCTGTTCCCGTGATCTGCGTTTTCAGCGTTAGTCTGCTGAATAGCCTGAGCTTTGGGCTCAAGAGCGCGATAATTGCGATTCCCAGAACCGCTGCAAAAAGACCAAAAAATACCACGATAGCGTTCCTTCCAAATAAATCAAATTCCCATTCAAAACTGGGAATAACAAAATCCTGCATGGAGAAGACCAGAGAAAAACCGATAAGTAAAATACCGGTTATCCCAACGAATCCAAAACCAGGAATCACAAATATTTCTACTGCCAAAAGCGCGAGCCCCAAAACAAACAAGATGATCTCAAGTGAATCAACCCGCCCCAAAAGTACGCCGGGCCCAAAAACCAGAAGGAAACAAATTAATCCGAGGGCACCGGGAACGCCAAAGCCCGGACTGTTAAGTTCAAAATACAGCAGCACCAATCCAAGCACTATCAATATGGTCTGCGCAACTCCCGATGTTAATAATGATACGATCAGGTCCGCGATACCGGGACTCGATTCGATGATGGTTCCCTGTATGCCAAGGCTTGCAAGCAGACCTGTCTCGTCTTCGGCGATTCTGGCAAGGCCGTAACGGCTGGCTTCTCCCGCTGTTAACGAAAGTAATTTCCCCGGCGATGAAATGACACGCACCCTTTCGACTTGCGCGGCCCCCATTGCTTCAAGGCGCTCCAGCTCATTTTTTGAAATGGCTTTTATTTCACCGTCAATGACAACTTCCCAGAGCTCAATATCAAAATCAACCATGGCCAGTGCAAGATCAACGGGGTGGCCGTTACGTTCAGCAAGGGCCGCCATCTGGGAGCGAACCGCGGACACGGTTTTTTCGCCCGAGAGTTCTGTTGAGCCGTCAACGCCCATGTTTACAGGCGCGGCCGCTCCAATGGAAGTCCCGCTCGCCATAAAAATATCCGCGCAGGAATACGCGATCAACGCGCCCGCAGACCAGCTTACACCCATGGAAGATTCGCCGCTTCTGACCCATGCAATGGTGCGCGCGTTTTTAATTGACATTATATATGAAGCGATTTGCAGGGCCGTGTCCACGCGGCCGCCAAAAGTATCAATCTCAAAAACAATATACTCGGCGTTATCGTTTTGCGCTTTCTGCGCTTCGCGCCGCACAAAGGTTGCCATAAAAGGCTCGATGTCGCCGCGTATGGGAATGACCCTAACCTGGACATCTACCGTCCCTTGGACGGACGCCTGTTCGGCGGGCGCACGTTGGGCGACCACCTCTTGGGCTGCTCCCGGGAAAGCGGGCAGCAGGAGTAAAACCGCGATTATCGCAAGTAAACATTTGATTCTGAATTTCATCCTTATTAAGGATAAACCCTATTTGTTTTAGCGTAAAGGCTTAACAACGAGGGTTGGCGTTCTGGGGATTCCGAAAAAGCGCTTCACACGGCAGAAGCGATTTTTTCCCGTACCAGTTCACCTATTATCTGAACAGGCATTTTATTGGTAGACAAAGCACGATTGATTATATAATCAGCGGAAACCTGATCCAAAATATTAAGTAACTCCCGCTGGCGTGTAAAGTAACCGCCTTTTTTTGCGGGATCAACTTTTGGAGGGTTTTTCGTGTAGTAATCATCCCAATAAGCCGCTTCTTCTTCGGTCATTCGCGCCATAATTAACTCCTGTCTATATATCCAATAAATGAAGAAAGATATTCCGAAACTTCATCGCGTGAAATACGTTGATTGTGTCATCATCAATACGATTGTACAATACTTCAAGCAACTTGCCGGACTTGTCAAAACCAATGACTATATATTTATTTGCGTCATCATCAAGAGGGCCTTCGTATTCGGGATATTTAAGAGCATGGATTATGTTTTCTCTTGAAATACCATGCCGAAATGCCGATTCATTAAACTCAATGCCCTCGTCCATATCGTCCATATATTGAGGAATATATCCTATATTAACCTGATAAACAAGCCGTTTTTTGCTTGGGTGATTTGCTGTTATGTTTTCAAGAAACCCCGTTGGCTGAATCAAAACCCTGCGCTATACTTCGATCATGAGGAGTAACCATGCCAGATAATAACGAAACAGTATTTACCCCTTTTGCGGAAATGCACGAGTTTATGCGAAAGACTTTTATGGCTGCCGGGGTTCCGGCGGAAGATGCGGCAATATGTGCGGATGTGCTTATCGAATCGGATAAGCGGGGTATTGATTCACACGGGGTGGGAAGGCTCAAGCCCATATACCTTGATCGTATAAAAGAGGAGATTCAGTTTGTAAAAACGAATTACGAAGTTGTGAGGGAGACGCCGTCCACCGCGGTCATTGACGGCCATGACGGAATGGGCCATGTGATCGCTGTACGCGCCATGAACACGGCAATAGAGAAGGCGAAAAAATGCGGGCTTGCGATGACTGTCGTGCGTAACTCTACGCATTACGGTATTGCCGGTTATTACGCGCTGATGGCGGCGAAAGAGGACATGATATGTTTTACCGGCACCAATGCGCGTCCGTCAATCGCGCCGACTTTTGGCGTGGAGAACATGCTTGGGACCAATCCGCTCACCATTGGTTTTCCAACTGACGAGGACTTCCCTTTTGTTATTGACTGCGCCACTTCAATTACACAGCGCGGCAAGATTGAGCATTACGCGCGGATTAACAAGACCATGCCCGCTGGCTGGGTCATTGATGAAAAAGGAAATGCCGTAACTGATCCAGCCATCGCGCTTAAAGGACTAATCGCGGGAAACTGCGCGCTTACGCCTCTTGGCGGCATTGGAGATGAACTTGCGGGCTATAAAGGATATGGCTGGGCCACCGTGGTAGAGGTTCTTTCTGCGGCACTGCAGGGCGGCTCTTTTCTTAAATCGCTTGCTGGAATTAATGCGGACAACAGCAAGAGGCCGTATCATTTGGGGCATTGGTTTATCGCGATTCAGATTGCGGCTTTTACGGAACCTGCTGCCTTCAAAAAAACGTCAGGCGAAATTTTGCGGGAACTTAGGGCTTCCAAAAAAGCGGAAGGCGAAGAGCGCATTTACACTGCGGGCGAAAAAGAATACCTTGCTTTTCTTGAGCGAAGCAAAACAGGTATTCCCCTGAATCCCGCGGTTCGTAAATCCCTTGAAGATGCCAGAAACGAATGGAAAGTTGATTTTGCTTTCTCTTGGGAAAAATAATGAATAATGAACCTGCAACATGGAAACGCCTGGTAATTCCGCATAACAGCAGTATCCTTAATACGCAAAAAAAGCGGGAAGAATTATTCAAATGGGCAGTCCAGAACAAGATCGACGCTGTTGTCTTTCCCTTTTACACAACACAGGCTATAGCGGAAGAAGCCTATTCCTTTGACCTTGTTCCCGAAGCCGGGGGCTGGTGCATGTCGCTTCTGGTTCCGCGTAAACTCTTTTTGTTTCACAAGGATCTTTTCCGCATGGAAGGCGGCAAGCGGCAAAAAAAAATTCACTTCTGTCCAACCAATCCCGAAACTATCGCGATACTGCGCGAAGAGAGCAAAAAGGTTTTCGGTGCGCTTCAAAAATTGCAGAGTTTTCACCTTTGGCCTGACGAGGGGGAAGAGGAAACATGGTGTTCCTGTCCTACATGCAGAGCCTTTACCCGGCCGGAACAGAACCGCATTGCGGTTAACGCTGTTGCCGATGTTCTTTTGGAAATTAACCCAAAGGCATTTCTTTCTATCTATGAAAAAACAGATGATGATTCGGAAATTAAACTGCGTCCCAATGTTTACCGGATAAATCCAGAAAGTATAGTAAAAAGCAAATAATCCAAATGGTTATCACGCTTCGACTGTCATGCCTTCCCTTGCCATAATTACTTCCATTCCGCTTGTGGTTTTTTGGTATTTTTGTTCAAGCTCTTCAAGCTGTTTGTCGGTACGGACAGGATCGTGGTGGAAAAAGAGCAATTTTTTTACACCGGCTTTTTTCGCGGTTTCAACGGTAAACTCAAAAGAGCTGTGCCCCCAGTTTAGATGCTTCTCAAATTCCGCTGCGGTAAACTGGGTATCGTGAATCAGTACATCAGCATTCGCAAAAAAATTGCTGATTTTTTCATTCTCTTCCTTTGCCGCATCTTCGCCTTCGCGTGCCGCGTCCTCGTTATAATCTGGATCAGATGGATCTGTAGGGAAAAGATTGCGGAAAGGCTCATGATCAAAAGCAGTAACAATACTTTTTCCCTGATATTCAAAACGATACCCAAGGCATAGTATGGGATGGTTTAGGTATTTGGTAATGACCTTAATCCCGTCACCCAGATCAAGGGTTGTTTCCTTGATCTGGTCGTATACGATTTTTGCAGACAATTCACTTTGTCTGATTGGCCAGAATTTATATGAAAGCTGTGTGCCAATAATTGTTTCAAGTGTATCTTCGTCAGAAGAAACCGGACCGCGTATGCGCAGCTTTGTTCCCGGTACATAAAGAGGAGTAAACATGGGGAAACCCATTATATGATCCCAGTGTGTATGGGTGATAAAAATATCAGCGTCTACAGGAGACTCATAATAATCTTTATCAAGGAGCTTGTCCCCAAGCGGACGTATCCCGGTACCAGAGTCAATAATAATCAGACGCTCTTTGGGAAGCCCGTCTTCTTTACCGGCACGGATTTCAAGGCACGCGGTATTTCCGCCGAAAACAAAAGTGTCAGGCCCGGGGCAGGGCATTGATCCGCGTACTCCCCAAAAACGGACAGAAAGCATGAAAGCCTCCTACAGCTTCAAAAAGACTTGCGCTTTTTCAATTTCACTCTTTACAGTATCTTCTATTTCGATAAAAAATTCCTGATCAATTCCAAGTTTGTCCCAGACAAATTTATCGATCTTGTTGGGATGACGGTTCCCGGAAAAACCTATGTCCCCAATGGAAGCAAAACGGTTTGCCGCAACTACACTGAAAAGCACATCCTCATGATCCCCGGTATATTCAGAATAACCGTGATGAAAAACAATCGCGTCGCCTATGGGGCCTTCCAGTTTCCATGCCTTTACAATGGCTGCACCCGCTGCGCAGTGATCAATACCAAGCGTATGCTCCTCTGCAAGGTTTAGCCTCTTCCTTCCCCTGTCTGCTTCACTTAAAGTAAGCATGTAC
>Ga0082212_10010515_pt1 | contig 11829 bp, 10 predicted proteins | sample TergutNt197P3_FD_71548 | JGI IMG/M metagenome (GOLD analysis project Ga0082212, IMG submission 71548) | Neocapritermes taracua P3 segment gut microbial communities from Petit-Saut dam, French Guiana - Nt197 P3 | ecosystem: Host-associated > Arthropoda: Insects > Digestive system > Gut ... | reverse complement strand
TCTTGTCAAAGGGTACAAAATCGCCCAAGCCATACCGGTCGTGAAGCGTCTTTGTAATCGCCGCTGTCAAGGTCGTCTTGCCGTGGTCGATATGCCCGATCGTTCCGATGTTTACATGCGGCTTGTTCCGCTCAAATTTTGCTTTAGCCATCCCTTCTGTCTCCTTTTTCTTTCTTGAATTCAGTTTATGTTTTATATCATATGCCGATACATTATATATCAAACGCGAACGTTTTTGTAAAGTTCATTTCAATTACACTTTTTATTCCATTTTTTGTAATTTGCGCCGCCGCGGACGGTCTTCTTAGTACTCCGTCATGCCGGCCTCGTCCACATACGCGTGTATCAGCTTTTGAGGAGGCGGCTGCTCATCGCCCATCGTGATGGCCGCGAGATACTCTTCCTTCGCGTTTGACCGGGCTTCCTCATTTTTATTTGTATAAAACTCCGCGATGACATCTTCTTTCTCAATATAGTCGCCGGGTTTTTTCTTGAGGATTATGCCCGCGCTGTAATCGATGAGGGCGTCTTTTGACTCCCGGCCCGCCCCGAGCATCAAACCTGCCATGCCCACTCGCGTCGTATCCATACACTGAATATAGCCTGAGCGCTCCGCCCTGATTTCCGTGACAATCCCCGCGTCGCGCAAAACAGAAGGATCGTCGATAACGGCGCTGTCGCCTCCTTGCGCTTCTATAAGCTGCCTGAATTTCTCCAGCGCTTTCCCCGATCTGAGCATATCCTTCGCGATGCCCTCGCATGTTTCGATATCCCCCGCTTCGGCGAGGTAAAGCATCCGCGCCGCTACATACAGGGCAAAATCCGTCAAATCCTCGCTTGCTTCATTTTTTAACACCGTGATGGCTTCTATGGTCTCCAGGGCATTGCCCACATGAGTCCCCAGCGGTATGTTCATATCCGTAATAATGGCGCTCGTCCGGCGGTTCGCGAGCCTGCCGATATCGACCATCGTTTTGGCGAGCGTGACTGCGTCCTCATATTTCTTTATATACGCGCCGGTGCCTGTTTTGACATCCAGCAAAATGCGATCCGCGCCGGTCGCTATCTTTTTACTCATAACGCTCGCGGCTATCAATGGAATACTGTCAACAGTACCTGTTACATCACGCAGCGCGTATGTATATTTGTCGGCGGGAACAAAGTTTTCGGTCTGGCCGACAATACCTATCCCGATATCCTTCACTATTTGTATAAACTCATCTTTTCCGATGGATGTACGCATGCCCGGTATGGCGTCGAGCTTATCGACCGTACCGCAAGCGTGCCCCATGCCTTTGCCGGTCATTTTCGCGACGGGGATGCCTGCCGCCGCCACGATTGGTGTAACCATCAGAGTGGTCTTATCGCCAACGCCGCCGGTCGAGTGTTTGTCGACTTTGATGCCGGGAATGGACGACAGGTCCGCCACATCACCGCTATTCGTCATAGCGAGAGTAAGATCGGCGGTTTCACGGGCATTCATTCCCCGCAAAAAAACAGCCATCAAAAACGCCGCAATCTGATAGTCGGGAATACTACGGTTCGCTACGCCGTCAACAAAGAATTCTATCTCTTCTTTTGTAAGCTCCCCGCCATCCCTTTTTTTAACTATTACATTGTACATTAACATTGGCAGCTCCCCCTTCTTTAACTACGTATCCCGGCAACCGATCCCGGCAATTAATCCCGTTGATTACCGGGGGTATGCGAATATCAGCCGTGTGAACCACGCTCAAAAGGTACTCCGTCCGCTTTTGGCGCCGCTGATTTTCCGCGCATGATGATCAGCATAACAAGCGTCAGTATATAAGGGATCATTGACAGTACTTTGGAATCTATCATAGTCAAGACCCCGCCGCCCAGCATCACGACTATTACCTGCGAAAACCCGAACAGCAGACAGGCTCCCATAGCGCCATGCGGCGTCCATCGCCCGAAAATGACCGCGGCCAAAGCTATGAAGCCATGTCCCGAAATGATTGCCGGTGAAAAACTGGATACAACCGACAGCGTCATTGTCGCCCCGCCAAACCCTGCCAGCATCCCTGACAGTAATACGCAGATATATCGCACCAGATATACATTGACCCCTACCGTTTCCGCTGCCGCGGGATGCTCTCCTACGGCGCGAACGCGAAGCCCCCACTTAGTATGATTCAAAACAACATACATGATTACGACCGCGGCAAACGCGAGGATCACGGCGACGTCCTGATTGAACGCCAGTTTCGCGGACTCACTCGCGTTCCCGAAAAGTCCGCCCAATATCTTTGGCATTTTATTTGGCACAGGCGGGGTATTGATCGCTCCGTCGAAAAACAGACGCGCCATAAAAAGAGCCAGACCTACGCCTACAATATTGATGGCGATACCGGACACCACTTGATTGGCCCGCAGGGATATTGAAGCAGCGGCATGCAGAAGCGCCAATGACGCCCCGGCGGCTCCGCCCATCAAAAACCCGATCGTCGGATTTTCGGTATAGTACCCAAAGATAACGGCAGTACAGGCGCCTATCGTCATCATGCCTTCCAGCCCTATATTTATTACACCGCTTCGTTCAGAGATAACCCCGCCCAAAGCGGCGTATATCAATGGAGAAGAATACATCAGCATAGTGCCGAACGCGACCAGGACGACAGTCATAGTTTTCTGCTCCTCCTCTTTTCCATCGCCGTATTGAGCATGTTGAATATCGTTGATATCGCGATGATAAATACGATAACGCCGATAATAATGCTGATTACTTCCGACGGTACGCCCAGCTCGCTTTGCAGGGATTGCCCCCCGTACCGCAACCCCGATAAAAGCAATGCCGACAGGATACACCCTATGGGAGAACTGTGGGCTATAAGCGCGACAGAAATCCCGTCAAAGCCATATCCTTCCGAAACCGAGAGAACACCTATCCGGAACGGATTGCTGCCGACGGTATTCAAACAGCCCGACAACCCGGCGACAGCCCCGGCTATACACATTGACAGGATGGTATTTTTTTTGATATCAATGCCGGACGCCTCCGCCGCGAAACGATTGAAACCGACCGCTTTTAGCGAATAGCCAAGCGTAGACCTTTTTAGAATAAAACCGATGAGGATAGCGGCGGCGACAGCCAGTATTATACCGGCGTTGACATCTGTCCTCAGTAGAATATCTCCCATTTCGGGGTTGCTCTGCGCCCATTCTTTACCGGCGTCGCTGAATTTCCATTCACCGAGTATCGATACCCGCGCGCTGTCCCGCACCTCATAGGACGATTCGCTGTTGGGCTTTTTGAGCCAGCTCTGCATAATCAGGAAGTTTTGGAGATAAAGCGCTATCCAGTTGAGCATGATGGTCGTTATGACTTCGTGTATATCCCATTTCGCCTTCAGCAGCCCGGCGATACCCGACCATACGGCCCCAGTCAGCATAGCGCCGATAATTACGATAGGTATATGAATGGCAGCCGGCAGGATAAGCACATAGCCCAAAATAGCCGCTGTCGTAGCGCCGATCATGTACTGGCCCTCAGCGCCGATATTAAAAAGTCCCGTTTTGAAAGCGAAAGCTACAGAAAGGCCCGTCAGAATAATAGGGGTTGCCTTTATAACAATGTTCACGAGATAACGGGGTTTGCCGAATATGCCGTCGAACAATGCCTCATAAGCCGCTTTCGGGTCATAGCCCGCGACCAACATGACAATCGCGCCTATCAATAAGCCTATAAGTATCGCCACTATCGCGGCAACCAGCGGGTGCATCAGCACTTTTATTATCTTGCTTCCGTTCATACGGATTCACCTCCCGCCATCAGAAGGCCGATCCGGTTCTCATCAGCGTCCTGCGCGGCAAGTTCAGCCACGATTTTCCCGTCGTATATGACGGCAATGCGGTCTGAAACATTCATTATCTCATCCAAATCATACGATACCAGCAGGACGACCCTTCCATTGTCGCGCTGCTTTATAAGCTGCTTATGAACATATTCGATAGCCCCGACGTCCAAACCCCTCGTCGGCTGTACGGCCAGTAAAACATGGGGGTTGTTCTCGACTTCACGAGCGATGATCACTTTTTGCTTGTTGCCCCCGGACAGCGACTTCATGGGCTGCTGCGCCGCGGTTTCCGGCCGTATATCGTACTGCTTTATCAAGGTCTCGGCGTTTTGATTGATTGCCTTTTCGTTTAATAGGCCTTTTTGAGAAAAAGGTTCTCTTTTGAACGATTCCAACACAAGATTCATGGATACCGTAAAATCGCTGACAAAACCGTATTTCTGGCGGTCTTCATGAATTGTGGAAAGATTGTGGTCCAAAGCGTTGCGGGGCGTTGTATTGACAATACTTATATCGTTGATCAAAACATCGCCGCTGTCCGATTTCCGAAGATTGGTCAGCGCTTCCACAAGCTCTTTTTGCCCATTGCCGTCAATACCCGCGATTCCAAGTATTTCGCCGGCTTTTACGCTAAGGCTCAAGTCTTTTACGCGGGGGACACCTCTATCGTCGCTTACATTCAGGTTTTTTATTTCCATTACGACGCCGCTCGGTTCGGCAGGCTCTTTTTCTACTTTGAATATGATTTCGCGCCCGACCATTTTTGACGCCAGCTCTTCGACCGATACATCGTCGACCCGGACGGTGTCTATATAGTTTCCCCGCCTGATAATTGTGCATGTATCGGCGGAGTTTTTGATTTCCTGTAATTTATGCGTAATTATAATGATAGTCTTCCCGTCCTGCACGAGATTTCGCATAATGTGGATAAGCTCCGTAGTCTCCTGCGGAGTGAGCACTGCCGTCGGCTCGTCAAGGATCAGTATTTCCGCTCCATGGTACAAAGCTTTCAGTATTTCAACACGTTGCTGCATACCTACGGAAATGTCTTTGATCCTGGCTTTCGGGTCGATATCAAACCCGTTTCTTTCAGAAAAATCCTGTATTATCCGTTCGGCTTTGTTGTAGTTAATCAGACCCAGCGGCCCTGTGATTTCGTCGCCCAATATGATATTTTCCATAATGGTAAAATTTTCCACCAGCATAAAGTGCTGATGCACCATTCCGATTCCATGGTTTATGGCGACTCTCGGGTTCCTGATGTCGTATTTTTCCCCATTCAGATATATTTCGCCGGATTCGGGCGCGAGAATACCGTATAGAACATTCATCAGAGTCGATTTCCCCGCGCCGTTTTCTCCAAGGAGCGCGTGTATACTTCCCTTTTCCACCTTCAGGGAAACACCGTTCAAAGCGCAAAATCCGCCGAAATATTTATAAATATCCCGCATCTCAACAGCGAGATTTTCGGGCATACTATTTACCTCGTTTTTACCGGCTGATTAATCCTATAACCCTGCCACAAACTCGTTGTATGTACCCTCGTTGATGGGGGCTGTCAGTTCGCCGGAAATCAGTTTTGCTTTCACATCATCTGTTTTCGCGAGAATATCAGCAGGCACAAACTTGTCGCTCGACGGGGAATAACCGACAGAGCCGTTTTCCAGAGTACCCGATATAATCGATCCTCCAAGATTTTTCCCCGCTACCAGATCCGAAACGACGTTATAAATGCCTTGATTTACGTATTTCATAGCGGAAGTCAACACATTGTCGGGCGCCAGATAATTCTGATCCACATCTGCGCCGATGGCCCATTTGTCCAGTTCCTTTGCCGCTTCAATTACTCCAACGCCCACGCCGCCGGCCGCCTGGAATACAATATCAGCGCCGTTCTGATACATGGTCGTGGCGATCGTCTTGCCTTTCGCCGCGTCTGTAAAGCTATCCGCGTATTGCACCAGCACTTCAATATCCACGCCGCGTTCTTTCGCCGCGTACTGCACGCCGCCGCGGTAGCCGAATTCAAATGTATCGATAAGATCGCCCTTGATACCGCCCACGACGCCTACTTTGTTGGTTTCAGTCACCATACCGGCGATATATCCGACAAGAAAACTGCAGTCCTGGGAATCAAATACCAGGCAGATAACATTGTCCGGCGTGTCAGGGCCGAATGCCATATCCACTATGGCATATGTATTGTCCGGATTTACCTTGGCCGCGTTCAATATAGCGTCCGCCATCATAAAGCCGATGCCCCAAATAACGTCTATCCCCGCGTCGGCAAACCTGTCCAGATTCTGGGAATAATCACTTTCCTGTTTTGATTCCAGATATTTGACATCATCGGCAATCCCGTCAGCCTGTAATTTCTGAAGCCCTTCCCAGGCGCCCTGATTGAAGCATTGGTCATTAATGCCGCCGACATCAGTAACCATAGCTACGGTGAAGCCCCCGGCAACTTCGACCGGCTCGTCATTCGCGGGCTCGCTAGGTGTGTCTACGGCTGTCTCGGCCGGCGCCGCGGCAGGGGCATCCGCCTTGGACGAACAGGCTGACAAAGTAAGTGTAAAAATTAATAATACTGCGATAACGATACATAGTCTTTTCATTTTGAATCCCTCCGGTTGTTATATTTCCTACAGCCCAATCAAGCTTTGAGCCTAAGTTTTATTATAGTCTAAAATCTTCCGTCAAGCCACTCGATAAAATGCCCGACGCTGCCCATATTGTTGCCGCACGCGACAAATGAGGCATTGTCTTTGAGCTCTTCCGGGGCGTCCGCGACCGTGGCGCCGTAACCGGCGTTTTTGATCATTTCCAAATCATTATGATAGTCTCCGATGGCGCAGATACTCTCTTTTTCGAAGCCGAGCTGTTTCGCTATACTGAGCATACCCGTTGCTTTTGAAATCCCCGCGGGCATTAGCTCCAGCATGTCCTTGCCTGAAAGCACCGTCTCCGAGCCGTCAATTCCGGCCGCCCCAAGTTCCGCGTCCAAGTTCGCGAGTATTTCAGACTCACCCACAAACACGACTTTGTACCATGGCTCACCGGCTGATTCCGGCCGGCCGACCCGCACGGGCACAAAATTAACGTCAAAACATCCTTGAAGTTTTTCAGGTTCCCTCAGCACGACCAAGCCGGACCGTACGCATAGCACGATATTGACGCCGGGGTATCTGCCGTATATTTCACATGTAATTTCTTTTGCCACTTCATTCAGGAAAATATCATTCCCGAATTCCTGAGTTCGATAATCGAAAACGCAACAACCGTTTTGCAGTATGCAGGGCGCGTTGATACCAAGCGCGTCCGCGTACCGCGCCAGAGAATAATGGGACCTTCCCGTAGCGACGGAAAACAATCCGCCTTCACTGATAAAATAGCGGATGTTTTTCGTATTTCTTTCAGGTATTTCAGTATTTTCATCAAAGAGTGTCCCATCCAAGTCGGAAAACATCAGCAAGCCTTCAAATTTACCCATAAGCCCTCCCTTTCACACATTGTATCACAAACAGGAAGGCTAGAAGCCGCTTTTCCGCTCCCAGCTATGAAATAATAACGACTTCTTGGTTAGTTGGTAATTACTTACTGCCTCCTTATATAGTCATTTTCTATGATATAATTCTGTTTGCCAAACTTCACGCTCGGAAGAGCAATCAATACGGTTTAGAGAAGGGCATTTGCTCAGCAATGAATCGTATTGATTGGTTGTGAGGTTTGGCGACCGAGCGAATGTCCTTCTTTTTATTGGGCATTTCGATATATGTTGATCGAAAAAGAGGTAGAGTTAGGAGGGGTATCAATGAAGCACTGTCCTTATTGTAAAACTGATTACGCGATGTCAGAAACAGAATGTCCGTCGTGCAATGCCGTAGTCGCCAATATCAAGTGCGATAATTGTACAACCATTCACAATGGCGCATTTTGCCCAAATTGCGGATTCGGCATCCACGAGGTACTCCGCGATTGTCCAAAATGCGGATATAAAACAAAAGAGCGGGTTTGCCCGAGATGCGGCCATGACATTGCTGCTATGGATTCATTTAAGACTATAGCGAAATCAGTAGTTTCTCAAGTTTCTTGTGAAGTTGTTGGTCACGCTTGGAATGGTACATGCAAATGCACTCGTTGCGGAGAAACGCGAGATATTAACCACACATATTTTTTAATCGATGGCAAGTGTGAACAAAAGTGTTCTGTATGTGGAAAAATTAAAAGTATTCCCCATCAATGGAATGGCGATAGATGCTCTCGTTGTGGCTCTGTAAAAGGGCCTGCTGATAAGTTTTGGGAGTCTTTAGGTGCACGCTTGCCTTTCTTCCACTTGGAGAAAAAGCTTAATAGACTTTTTTTCGGCATAGGGCTTCTTGTAATTATCTTGGTTATTATTGGGAATATTGTTGTTGCGAAAGAGGCAAACGCCCACGAAGGTGAAATACGTATGCCCTCCTCTGCAAGCAGTTATGTAAAAGAAAACTATCAAGATGTTACCAGTAAATTTAAAAATTTAGGTTTTACAAACATCAAAACGGAAGTATTAGATGATTTAGTCACAGGGTGGATTACAAAAGATGGATCAGTAGAGCAAGTATCAATTAATGGGGATACTAGTTTTTCTTCTGGAAGCTATTTCCCGAAAGATGCCGAAATAATAATTACTTATCATACCTTCCCCGAGAGGCAGGAACCAGTCGAACAAGTGGCAGAAGAGCCACAAGAAGAAGCGGTAGAGCAAGAACAACAGGAAGTGGAGAGTATTGATCTGAAATCTGTGCTTGACTCTTTTTTAGGGGAGCCATATACGGTTGCGTATGAAGAATTGACCGAAGCGGGCTATGACATCACATGGTTACATGCGGTAACAGGTGATGATTTTACTAGTTCTGTAATATATCAGATAGAGAACCCGGATCCCGTGGACGATGTCCCCTGGCTTGTCGTTGATTACGCCTCATTAGATTATCACGATTCTGAGCTTTTATATAATGTCACTGAATTTGAACTCTTATTATCCAGAGATAAAGCACTTGTGCTGTTTATTGATACGGAAGAAAACATGGATCGAATAGCTGCGGCAGAAAATTTGGAACAATCTTTACAAGCAAAGCTTGACATTAATTGCGCTTGGGGCTCCGTAACGGTTTATGGACAGAAACAGTACCCGGCGGGCTTTAAATTGCTTATCGGGAAAGGAGGGCTTTTGGCTGAAACTCCCGAAGACGAAGACACATGGTTCCTAAAGGCGTATTGCGATGTGACCAATGCTTATGGCACAACGATGAAAAACATGACCTGTGAGGCCCTTGTAACCGGTACGTCAGAAAACCCAAAAGTAACCTACTTTATCGTATATTAGAAATCCAATATTCAATAGAATGTATATAACTAAGGAGGTATACAAAACATAAAAACCATGAAAATAAAAATATTCCTTGTTGTGCTTGCGCTTTTTTTGGCGTTTGCCTTAGCGGCTTGCTCGGCAGGTGGCGATAATACCGCGCCTACGTCACTGCCACCATCGGAAGAGACAGCAACACCGCTACCTGAATCTGACCTAGTACCGAAAGCAGAAGAAGAATCGGCAGGCCTCGTTGCGGAATTTACAGATATTATTTCTGATTTAGCGGTACATTTTCTTGATGTAGGACAAGGTGATTCGATCTTTATTCAGCTACCTAATGGACAGATCATGCTTATAGATGGCGGAAACAGTGGTGATGAAGGCAAAATAATAAGCTATATGGATTCAAATAGTGTCACTTCAATAGATTACTTGGTAGTCACCCATCCACACGCCGACCATATCGGTGGCTTACCGTCAATTATAAACAGTATGGACATTGGCGAATTATATATGCCTCGTATTTCTCATAATACGCAGACTTTCGAACGACTTTTAACAGCCATTGAAAACAACGGATTGGAGATAAATACAGCAAAAGCAGGGGAAAGCGTTATATATCTTCCAGATTTACAAGTCGATATCGTAGCCCCTGTGAAGGATAGTTACAACGAGCTAAATGACTTTAGCGCAATAATTAAAATTGTTTATGGAAATACCTCCTTTTTATTCATGGGAGATGCAGAAGCGGCTGCCGAGGGTCAAATAGCAGCTGATGTTTCCGCAGATGTCCTCAAGGTTGGGCATCATGGCAGCAGCGCATCAACTACACAGGATTTTCTTAATAAAGTTGCTCCTACATATGCAGTAATATCTGTTGGTAGTGGTAATACATATGGGCATCCGGCAGACCAAACATTAAGCCGCCTAAATGATGCAAACGTGAAGGTATACCGTACAGATTTACAGGGTACTATTGTTTTTACATCTGATGGAAATAAAATTACGGTAAATACCGATCCAACGCCATATCAAGCTCCCCCACAAGTTCCAACCACAAGCCCGACAGTGACATCAGAGCCGGATAATGATTCTGTAATGGTCTGGCTTTCTGCTACTGGTTCAAAATATCATAGCAAAAACAATTGTGGTAATATGAACCCGGACAAAGCAAGGCAAGTAACTTTAGAAGAAGCCAAAAGAAGTTACGAGCCATGTAAAAAATGTAACCCGCCGAAATAAGGAGAATTGAGAATGCTTGTAATAGATAGATTTGAGGGCAATTTTGCCATTGTTGAAACTGATAAAGGCATGATAAATATACTACGTGCTGAATTGCCAGATGGCGCAAAAGAAGGCGATACTCTGCGATTGATTATTGACGCAGATGATACAAATGCGCGAAAAAAACGTATCGAAGATAAGATGAATAAACTTTTTAAAGATTAGGATAGGATACAAGAACGAGCACACCGGCAAGCCGCCAACAGGAACGGTTCATTCGGCAACTGACATAGAACCACCCCTCCTCTACGCATATGATATCAAAATCGACTGTTTATTACCCGGCGCGCCACGGAATTTTTGTTGTTTTACGGTCATGAATTTCCTCCATGAATTCGCGCGTCTTTATCTGTTTTTAATTTTTCTTAAATTGTGCTTTAATACTATACGGCGTATAGTATTGCTATCGCTATAGCACATTCGTTATTTCTGAAGTTTTAATTATCGTTATCGGACTGGAGGTGGATAAATGTTATTTTCTGTAGGAGCGGCCCTGCTCGACGCGTGCGTACTCTCGGTGCTTCACGAGGAAGACGCCTACGGGTACGTGCTGACGCAGACGCTGAAAGAAACAATAGAGATTTCTGAATCGACGCTCTACCCCGTCCTTCGCAGGCTCCAAAAAGACGCGCTGCTCGACACTTACGACGTACCCTGGCAGGGGAGAAACAGGCGGTATTACAAAATCACGCAGACCGGCGTTGACAGGGTTTTTGAATATCGCGGCGACTGGGACATTTTTAAAGGCAAGGTCGATAAAATTTTATTGAGCGACGGCGGGGAAAATTCTACCGAATTGACGGCTGATAGCGAAGCTTCCGCAGATACGCCGCCTCAGGAAAATATAGAAAGGAATGATGATGATGACAAGGCTGGAATACTTGACGGAGCTTGACTCGCACCTGATTACGCTCCCCGACGAGGAAAGGGAGATGGCGGTTAATTTTTACACGGAATATTTTGACGAAGCCGGTCCCGAAAGGGAAAGCGACGTTATCAGCGAGTTGGGCAAGCCCTTTCAGCTTGCGAAAAGCGTTATCAGCGAGCAGTCGGCTTATTCCAAAAGCACGGCGTATATAGAGTACCGCAAGAGCAAGTCCCTTAACAGCGTTAATTCCGACGGTTACGTTTCGCTTAAAAAGGAATCAACCACAAGTAATCAGCAGGTTTTTTCGCAGTCGGGCGTTGAGGTTTTCGCCGGACAGACAGAAAGGGACGTCATGCCGAACTCCCCGGCTAAGAACGCGCCGGAACAGGACATTATGCCTAAGCCGTCCCGCGCGTACGCAAGCGAATCCGCAAGCGAAAAATCAGAGTATAAGCCTTACGTAGACCCGTCTCCGGCGCAAACCTCGTACGGCGAAAATAATAAAACAG
>Ga0082212_10010513_pt1 | contig 11831 bp, 6 predicted proteins | sample TergutNt197P3_FD_71548 | JGI IMG/M metagenome (GOLD analysis project Ga0082212, IMG submission 71548) | Neocapritermes taracua P3 segment gut microbial communities from Petit-Saut dam, French Guiana - Nt197 P3 | ecosystem: Host-associated > Arthropoda: Insects > Digestive system > Gut ... | reverse complement strand
TGACTACTGTTTGTATAAGTGACGTAATTTGACTTCCCTCCAAAGTTGCGCGTTACAGTTCGGCCACGGTGAAGAAAAATATGTCCAATATTTCCGAAGATTCTTTGAGGCTTGACGAGGGGAATAAGACATTTAGGATGCACAGTAAGCCTAATGATATTTGTAGTTATATATTTAGGTAAATAAACATTCTAATAGCCGGTAGGTGCTGTGATGGAACTGCCATGTTCAACACTGAGAGATATCTGGCTATTTCTGGCAGGCACCTAATATTCTATATACATTCGTTCAGCTGTAGCTGGGTAGTGTTTGCACTGTAGCAAGGTACTGAAACTACATGGGTAGTTTTTGTTGTGCTCGGTGGCATAATTAGCCACTTTAATAATTTACAAATAATTTTACATATTCTCTCACTCCTACATTCACTTTACGACGCCAAGTTAACTAGTAACTCTATTAACCTTGTAAACATACAGCAAAGAAAAACCTGAATATCGAACATGAAGGTACACAAGAAAAGCACAAAACCACATCACTCATACGCAACTAATGAACGGCAGATGTCGTAATTTTTCAGCACATTCGAAAAAGAAGTTTCGAAAGGAGTTCGAGATCAAATTTTGGTCTACAATCACAGGTTCAGTGTAGATTAAATTTAGATGACAGAAGGAAGAGTCGCCTTTTGCAGGCTCACCTGTTACAGTGCGAAAAAAAAAGACATTGCACACAATGACTAGCGCCACGTCACAAATTAATTCTCACTTAATTCAAGCGGTATTATTCAAGTCATGTTCACAAAATTCTCTTACAAAACAGGTCCAACAGGGACATGTGTGAATAATGAAAACTATTCATCAAATCCGTGACGAAAAAAAATAAGAGCTAATTAACAGCGAGTGTCAGTTTTACAATATTTGGCACAATGTTCTCCACTTTTCTATCACATTACGTAATTACACTTGTAACTAAAAGGTCGGCAGACGTAAGAATGATATACTCTTGGTATTTAATCAAAGCTATTAATGCCGCTGCAGGAATAAGCTGTGTTAAGTTGTGGATTGCAGATCCCAGAGGTCGCGCGGTATAAGAAATGGTTCTGTGGCCGATGAATTGCGACTGTGGTTTCGAATCCTGCCGGGCAAGTATGTGTGTCTCTTGTGATTGTTGTATGCGTTGTCTGGTACCTGTTTCTGCGAGGAGCCAATCATTCTTCGAGAGGAGTCTTACAGAGAGTAGTGTGTCTGTGTGTGTGATACTGAAACCTCAAGAATGAGAAGGCCTAGGCCCAATAGGGCTGTCGAGCCAAAAAAAATTTTGTGGATTATTTAACACACAAATACCATCCTCTTTCCACTCAAAGGTTACAAAGAACTGCGTCAAAATAGGAGACTACATATGTTAGTGGAATAAAGGAGGGAAAGGTACTGAAATTTCCTAAAATGATATTATGGATAAGTGACAGATTTCTGTGTTTACTTCTGACATAAACGACAGGGAACGGAATGACTGTGCAAATGTACGGTCACTCATCCCTAAACTAATATTACCCTGATTTTAAATATAATATCGTTCTTTAAGATGGGGGTTATAAAAACCAAGAAGCTTCACAGTACATTTTCCTGGAACAAAAAGTGCAAGTCTCAAGACGACAGTGTTCATTGGTACTGCCGTCAGGAACTGCAAACCTCACACATAAATCTGTTTTGCCGTAAAGTACAACGTCGTGAAAAATAGCAATGCCAACACACAGCTTCGATGGCGAATTTTTGGGCTTGCTTATATGAAGTGCTGATAGTATTTATGATGTCATGTAAATTTATTTGCCTATAAATGTACGTAAACATGCGGTTTGCTTCACGACACTCTCACGCTACTTTCTCGTATTCGCTTAATTCGAGCAAACTCGTTTCGAAACTTAAAATTATGTAGGCTCAAGTCCGTAATAAACATCACTCGTACTAAGTGTCCTGCACTAAATTCCATTATTTTACCAACTAAGTATTACGAAAAATACGAAAATCAAGACAATTGCTAACGGAAAGGGAAAATTTAATTCAATTTCCCTGTATACTGTTAGACTTCAGTTCAAAAACTGTGTTAAAACTAAATCAGAAACAGAAATCGTGAGGGATATTTTAATCGATTACAGGAAATGTGAGGGAAAGAAACGGAAGGAAAAGAGGTGTTGTGTAACAGTCTAGCCAAGTGGGACTGTGTACAAATAATTTACCCAAATCACTTTGGTAACATTATCTTTAGAAAGAATATGGCAAATAACAGACCAGATTCATGACTTCGAAATAAAAACCTGTGCTGAAAGTAAATCTGTGAAACAAGTAAGTGTTTTCTTCCGTCGTAATTAGATGTTATTTTAAAAGCACATACGGTGTAATTTCATAGAACACCTACACATGTGTTACTGATACTGGCGAAAGTCATATTATATTTAATTTTCTGTATATAAACATTCATTCAGAGCAACTGATATGTCTAAAATAAAATTCGTGACAGAAAAACTTCGATTGTCGTACTCAAGACCCCCTTATACGAAACTCCACTGCGTCGAAACAAGGCTATTCCAGACATACATACCTGAACAAAAATACATGTTTTGTTCCCTCTACGAAACTTAACAGTTAGATAAACGCCATTCTTGGTAGTGCGAAGGAAATAAATATTAAATTATAATCTGTGGTAAGTAGGGTGCGCAATAATTTGACAAATAAAAAATTTCAGAATTGAAATTGCTTCAAATATATAATCAAACATACCATGATAAGATGTACCTGATTCACTGCATTATGATTCGTACAGAATTATAAAATAACGGAAGGAATTTACTTTTATTGGTAAGGGATAACAAAAAACCCTCTACTAAATCTAGGGTGGAGGCTTAGCTTGAAATAAAATGCATTTATGACACAAAGGGCTTAAATCATTGACATGTAAATATGTTTAGCATTACAGATTGCATGATGGATCCAGCAGACAAAGTTGCCTTAGTAACAGGAGGAGCCAGCGGAATAGGACTGGCTATTTGCAAGGAACTGCTGCAAAACAAAGTCAAGGTAATTCATTTTCATGTCTAGGTATAAAAATGACGTTTCCTCTTTGCGGTTTAATTTGATAGTATTTTACACAGAGCACTTAAAATTAATACATTGTGAGATGTTTTACGCCAGGCTCTACGTTGCGAGGTTACACTAACAGGTGCCAGGGTAAATAATTGGGTTCGTGTTGGTACATGACACACAGTAATAACTGCATTAAATACATCACAGACTAATTAACTTACAATATGTTAGTTTGCGTACATGTTATAAAAACACAAAATTAAGATGTGTAATTATATTAACTGTGGCACGTGAAGGTCATTCTGCAAGTTATTCAGTTTTCACCCGTCCATATCACTCTACAATTGCCACACATGTGTACGCCAATCACCTGCCACTGAAACCATATAACTTTTGAATCTGACGAAGTAAAATAACAAACATATATTTTCATCGGTTTTCAATTTCGTACATAATTAAGTGGGAAAAAAGGAGCATATTTCATCTGTATGTCATGTTTTGTGCCCATCAGTTCCTTGTACTCTACTCAGTTTGACACCGATATTGTTGATTAGATTCCAACAATTACAAATCCAATAAAGACCGTTTTGTGTCATGAAGTATTCCTTTTTCATAGGTAATTTGAAAAGTATTTTGTCACAAACGAACAGCAGAGAATCTTAACTTTTATTAAAAAAACACTTGTGATATTGCAGAACACAGATCCTCACATCTCTGTGTACCAAACATTACATCGCCAATACAGCCAAATAAGAGAACATAGTTCTTATCTGTATTTCAAGATAAGCAGAGAGCTTGTCAATGTAATATTCAATACAATATTTTCCTTCATGTTAACGCCATACTTTCTGGTGTCAATATAGATTTCAACAAAAACTCATTTCTACTGTGACATGAGTTAAAAACCGTGCAGTCTGGTAGTAGATACTAACCTTTCGCAGAAATATACTGCCAGGATATCAAAGCTAAAATATGCCAGCAGCAAATTTTTCCAAAACTGTTGAGCGCCTATATAACAGAACATGCGGCGTAATAAACCCCAAGACAAATGTTTGGCATTAAAACACATTCTAAAACTAAATTCTAAATATAATGAACACAATCAACTAAGCAAATAACAGAAATTATGAATTGGAACAGAATTCCTAAAACCCCGAATGTAAAACATTAATACAGAAATTGTCTACTGGCACAGATTACTACAGTCTATTTGGGATCAACACGAGGTTGCGATTAGGTGAAATTCAACACCCCACAGGTTAAACGTTTTCTCATTACAGGGAGTAGCCATTTGCGACATCGACGCCGAAGTGGGCCAGCAAAGACTTCAAGAGCTGAAGGAAAAATATGGGCAGGGGCGAGTCATTCTTATTCAGGTTGACGTGAGGAGTTATCAGCAATTCGAAGGTGACAGAAATTTATTATGGCGTACTAAAAAAAGTCACGATAAATATATTGATGATAATATTTACATATCGTTGACACTATTTCTCTTTTAACTCCATACTTTGTGGCGGCTAGTATAATGTGTGAAATATTAAGCATTAGACTAAACGATGTATCCATAACAAAGCGGCTGAATTTCGAAACGATACACATACACTGAAGATAAACAAAGCCACAAAAGTGAAGTAAGTATATTGATTTCTGCTGGTTTTCTTCCCCTTGTCAAATATTACAAATTGTTTATTACTTGTGAATGTATTTTAAATTTCATATCAAAAGCTTAAGAAATGGGACAAGTGTAGGAAATGTGGCACCGACTACAGAAAGGTGTTGGTGAAAGCCTTGTTGAAAATGGATTGATAGAATTCTAAACACGTTCCAGGAATTCGTTACCATGAACTTCCTTTTCATTCAGTTGGTGTGATTAATTTAATTAATAAGGAGAAAATCGTTTGTTCACGACTATAGAAGGAACAGTTAATTCAACTTTAATAGAAACAGTGGGTTGCAGAAGTGATGTATGATTAGTCTCACGTCACGAACCTGGGGATAATAACGGCCGCTTTCCCTTAAGAAAAACAGTAATCGGATATTTTACTCCACACCCAGTTCATCAAATTGAACCATATTTACATCCCGTGAACAGGGTTAGCCCGTGTCTACAGGCAAAAGGTATGTTACAACTGTTGGTCACACAAAGGGTAACTTTAAGAAATTTCGTTGCATGAGAAACGCACACAGTCTACAAATTTCGCAGGAATCGTACGGAATGAGCGCCAATTCCAAATTATCAATATTGCAGGGCAAGGGAACAAATTTGCTACGTGGCGATTTTAAAAATCCTACTGACTGCAGAAGCTTTACCATCCGGAATATTCATGTTGTACCCCACACAAAACTCCAAATATGCATGCGTGATTTCAGAATTCCGGCACAAAGTAGATGAGAACTGCGCTCTTCTGGGTCATTAGGCAGCGAGTATCGGTCCCATCTTCAAGAACTGAAAGGTTTACCGGAAACATCGTTAATAAAATTTCAATATTCCCTGCGTAAAAAACTTACAATATTGACGTTGTCCTAAATTCAATAACGCAATCCGGACGGTCTCCTGCAGCAGTTTACTGTGCCAAAAGAATAACCGTGAGAGATATTTCGCCATCTGTTTACTAACATACAGTTGCAATAGAGTGTTAGCAAGGGTCATTTAACAAACATATGTTTCGAAGTTTATTTTTTGTTATTTATTAGATTCGAAGCCCCTCTTTTGAGCAAGAAGGAAAAAACTGTGATTATTGTTTAAGATAGATCTTGAACAGCAGGTTTATAGTCAGTTCTTTAATACAATCTGCACATAACAAAGACGAATTTATATATTTACTGTAGAGGGTATTAAAGTTGGCTCTTTGAAACAGACGCACCTTTAAAACTTGTAATCTAAACATAGTCAATCTAACGAATGTAATGTAAACCACGCGACACCAATCTTCCACTGTAGACACTGAATCTTCCCGTGCAGAGACACATTCTTCACACCCCTTCCTAAAATACAGTTTCTTCAGAATGTTTCCGCACTCTGAGCGGTACAAACGTAACGTGTGATGAAGAGACCTTAATGACTTGTACGAAAATTCTACTAACTGAAAGGCAACGCTGTGACAGCAGACTGTGTGTTCATATCGGTACACAACTGACTGCGTAGAATTAGTGCAATTGTTTTGCAAAAGACCAATGGAAATTCATGGGTTACCACACTCCTGGAAATAATGTCGTTGAAAATTCATACTACTTCTAACCAATTTAACGGATATAAGGAGAGAAATAAAATCAGTAATGAGATACGTTTTACAAAGCCATATTGGCCAAACGCAATTAACTAGCGCTAAGCAGCAGCGTCCCTCGGCTGGTTTAGCTACATGTAAAACAAAGACGTTCTGTCTGTCAACGCCATTAAGGCATAGAGACTGTGTAGAGATACAGGCCAACATAAATAAATTTCAATCTCGGCACCAGATGGAGGTGAATGGTCAACTTCACGCCCCGGCCGTTGTACCCACGGGAAGGAACCCCGTACCAATTGAATAGAAGTTTAAGTGGGCCACAGAACCGCTTTGGGCGTGTTGGAAAAAGTAAATAAACCTTGTCTCTGCCGAGGCTCGAGTCCCTGATTGTCCAAACCCATTGCCTAGCCAGTACACTAACCACGCTATCCTGTTAGTCCTTACTCAAAATGTAATGTTTCTACAAGACAACTTTTCGTTTCCGTCTTTACATTCGGCCGCTGTGGTCCTTAACCAGTGCATGATTAATCATGTCCAACCATCACACTGGGTTTTGGTAATATCAATTTAATAACCCAGTTTACACCTACACGTATGTCGCGAAAATGATAAAATATTACAAACAGAAACTGTAATGCAGATACCTCTACAGTAAATGCCATCTATTAACTGAAAAATTTCACTTTGACTCTTTGTTGCAGAGGCTTTTCAAAGGACCATTGAAACCTTCGGGACACTGGACATCGTAGTTAACAATGCAGGAATACTTGACGAAATTGACTGGGAGAAAGAAGTTGACATTAATCTGGTAGGTCATATCCGTTTATACTGTATATACATTTACAGAGCGATTTATGGTACAAACATGCGGTAATTAGGCAGACCAGCGCGATGACAGCCGATTAAATAGTGGTGCTATTCTGACTGCTCTAGATGGAAATTATATAATTAATATGAAATGAAGTGACTCTCAAGGTCATGCTGTACACTGGTTCAGGCAGTTCTAGTTTCGACACGAGGTCAGTCCACCTGTGATCTGTTGTGAAAGTGTGGCACTAGGAAACCTAGTCTCAGAATACGTCTGTGTTCTCTTATCAACATCGTTCCACCAAAACTCCGTCCGTACTCACCGTACAAAACTTAACCCAGCAACTGCACAGCTAACAACAAACTATCATTTGATCGACGAAAGGAGCACCGCTGACCTTATATGCTAGGTGCAAATAAGCCAGATACAACACAGCACATGCACACAAAATAATCAAACATCTGTCTCCCACACACATCATAACAGAAATCATACAAGGACACAATTCAAACTGAATCAAACACATGATAGATGTTTGTACTTGAATACAAAATTTGCTGCGATGCATCAAGAATAACAGCATTTTAACTACATTTTATATTGAAATATTTTATAGTGATCTGAAGTTGAGATAATGTAAACGCACTGTTTTAACGTGTAACTCACTGCACAGTCCATTGTTCTACAGATTGAACCTAGCTGACACGCGCTATATAAATATATAAATATTACGAATATAATTTGGTATATTTTAGGTTGTTTTTAAAGAAATTGGTGTGAGTTCCTGGAGGATGGTGCTGCAGCACCGAAAAAACGTCCGAATGTTAATAGCCTGGCAATTGTTTACGATATAATATGTGTGCATTTGGTTTAATAATGGAGGATGAGTTAGATTTTTGTCACTTTACAATGTACATGCTGCATGTTGTGATCTTACCATGGTCATCATCAGGGGGTATACAACAAAGATACAATTTGTAAGAGACTTCCTGATCATGGCCAAGGGACGGTCGTAAAATGTAGGAGACATATTATACATTGACAAATGTTTTCTGCTTATTGGGCAACTGCTGGTTTAAATGCTGTATAATCAGCATATTGCACAGAACATGGAAAATATTAAATCTCCTTCCTCATATTTAATTTATGGTACTGATGAATTGTTATGTAGCGGTTGAATTCCGTCATAACGACATCGGTTAGTGAGACATCTCGGCTATAACGTCACAAAAACAGTGGAATGGACTAATTCTTCATAAGGATCGTGTTTTTCTGCCTTACTTAGCACTACACATATATATATAGGCATCTTCTTCGGATATAACGAAAATCCCAGTCATCTGTTGTAATATATTTGTCCAAAAAAAGTCCGATCTTCTGAGAATTCAACTATCTCATTTTCTCTGAGGAGGTAAGCCGTCTAACTCTTTCAAGCATCTATTCAAATTTGTGATAAGGTAGTGTACTAAGCATGACAAGGTAAGAAAATGTAACTAGAAATATATTAATATCCCAAGTCTATGTTGTACTTTTTGACAACATATTGTAAAACATTTTCGTTATGTTGAAATGACTTGTACATTTTTATTTTACCACGCTAGATACGGGGTGCCTGGAATGATTTTATGAGCACTGTGAAGTGATTTTTTTTAACATTTCGACTTCACTTTCACTGGGTAAGAGACAATTCAGACTATATTAATATGATTAAAATATAATGACCGTTGGAAAGGGAAGGAACTTATTTATTTTGATCTCTGAGTGTTAAGAGTTTCAGTACTACGAGTATACAAGGAAAGTGTCGGACTTGTGACCTAATAATGTAAGGTTAAGGGAAATGAAAATGACGACATTTATAATTAATCAGGGGACGATTTTAGAAGTTACAAGCTTATGTTTCTCCCCGAGCCAACACCCAAAAGGACTACTCTAAATTGGGTTTAACAGAGTTACAAAGAGGATGGAAGATCAGTCGGTCTTCTTCCAAATACAACTAAACTTGGTCTTCCTCTATTAAGGGCTTACTTGGGCTACCCTCATCCGTACTTCAACGGTATTTAACTTTTCTATAACTGCCAATAGCCATCGCTGTCATAATAAATAGGTCTGTATGATCAACTTCAACAAAGTCTAGCACTTTGACATGCGACAAGCACAAGCTTGAAACCTCTCGTCAAGTCACGTTACTACACTACAAATTCCAGCTCTGGAAAGAACAAGAGTAACTGTAATTCACTTAGTGTGAAAACGTTTCCCTCTACCTTTCTACTCCTACAGTTAACAAGAGACTGGTAAGGGATAACATGTCTACATTCTCCAAAATTAGTTTTTGACAGGTGAAGAAAATTTAGAGTCACTGGAAGTTACAGTAAAATTGTGTGTCGAGAATTTGGCCTCCTAAATTCTAAAATTCAAATCACATGGAAAAAGAAGAACCAAAATTACTAGTGCGTTTGAGAAGAACGGATAGAGAAAAAAGAGATTTCGAAAGCCTCGACGAAGCGATATCGTTGAGTTGATGTTTAAGTACCTGTAACATGACACAAGTTATATTGTCCCAGTCAGCGCTTCTCTTCTCATGGAAATTTTAAGTTAATGAACGGTTTAACGTAAAAATTTACGGAAATTTAGAGTTGCAGTAGAGAACTATTTACATCTCAACTTCAACTGCAATTTAAATTTGAAATAGATCACAAAGTTAACTTTGAGTACGAAGTTTGCAAGTCTGTATTTTGTCTTGAAATACTTTTCCATCACATTCAGCATACATTCCATTTAGAGCGACACTCGTTTATGAAGACACAATATATTCGTTTCATGCGATATTGTTAAAATAGAATTCAAATGCATCCTAATTTCAGGAGTTAACGGCTTTGTATTTAAAAAAGGAAATATATATACACATATATATATATATATATATATATATCACTGAACACACAATACCTCCGCCACCAATTACATTCAAAATTTCTAACACAGTGCATTTCAATATTCTTTTCCAGAATGGAGTGATCCGAGGACTTCTCCTGGCTTTCCAGTATATGGGAAAGAACAATAACAAGAAAGGCGGTGTAGTGGTCAACATTGCCTCCATAGCTGGTCTCGAGCCCATTGAATTGATTCCCATCTACAGCGGAATTAAACATGGAGTTGTGGGACTCACTAAAGGGTTCGGGGTAGGATGTCTGTGTTTTGTGTCTTCATATAATTTTGATAAGCGAAGTGATGTCAAGCGAGTGGGGTAGCCACATATCGGCGCACATGCTACGCATGAGGCACCAAATGTGACGGTCGATCTGGAGCTCCTTAACCCCCACATTCGAGAATTTGGGGGCCCAAATATTAGTCTCGAGATATGCATATTGCCCATGATTATCGTGGTCTTTTTCAGCCCTTGGGAAAATGCGGGATAGAAAATCAAAGCAGTCTAACACCGCTTCCTTCTACATTGAATACAATTAAATGTTCGCTTTCACCTTGGCATTTTCCATGATGTTTAAATCAATCCGGTTAGTCCAATACTTTCTTCAACTCAAGAAGGCAGCATCTCACTCACCATTACGCAGCCATTTACATTCTGTTTGGAGAATGCATTCAAACATCTGTCTCGTTCTATGTGGTCCGATAAGACCTCGTACAGATGGAGTGTGAGAGGTTTATCGTGTTGGGCAAGCTCTATAAAGAATATAAACGACTGGGAGCATGTATCTGAAGCGGCTCACTATCACATAATTTTATATCACAGCACTGTAATTTTATAAATTTAGTTTTTTTCAACATTATATATTTTGAAACTTTAAAATCTCAGTCATTCCAGTGACGGCGATGCAATACCTATTTCAGCGTGTTTTACTTGTATTTCTTGGTTCTAGACGAATCCTTGAGGATCAACCCCGGTGCGAAATATGTAGAAGTTTGATGCTTGTCATGAATTATATATTACTGTGTGCATTTGTTGGTTGATTTGTTGACTGCATTGTGCGTTCATTCATGGAGCACACACCGAGACCCAGTGTTCCAGAAAAAAAAAAGATTCGAAATTTACTTTAAACGCTGAGCGAATGTTAAGGTCCAAACTGTTCGTGATTCCAAACACCATCTTTGCCTAACAACACATGTCACCGGTATGCCGATGTACAAGGATGTATCCAAAAGTTCAAGTACAGTACTTGTAAAAAGAAGTTTCCTTAACTTGGATGTAAACTTCTTCCATCACCTTCAAAGTACTCCCATTTTGCAGGAATACAGCGGTCCCAGCGTTTCTGCCATGCTTGGAAGCATCCCTCGAAATCCCTTTTTGGAATTGTGTCAAATACCCGTTGCGACTCCTCTTGAATCTCTTCAATGGTGTCGAATCTTCGACCCTTCATCCGAACCTTCGGCTTCGGGAAGAGGAAAAATTCACAGGGGGCCAGATCGGGTGAGTATGGGGGATTGGGGATCACTGTCATGTTGTTCTTGACCAAAAACTGCGAAAATTTAAAGGATATGTGAGCCGGGGCATTGTCGTGGTGGATAATGAGATTCTGGTTTTTCCGTTTCTGTGGCCTCTTGTGCCGCACATTTTCACGTAAACATCACAGTAGAAGTCCGCATTGACCGTCACTGCAGGTAGGACAAATTACCGGTTTACGATCCCCTCTTGGTCAAAGAAACAAATCAGCATAGTCTTCAGTTTGCTTTTTTGGGTCTTGGAGAGCCAGGACCCTTCCATTGCGAAGA
>Ga0082212_10007467_pt1 | contig 11831 bp, 12 predicted proteins | sample TergutNt197P3_FD_71548 | JGI IMG/M metagenome (GOLD analysis project Ga0082212, IMG submission 71548) | Neocapritermes taracua P3 segment gut microbial communities from Petit-Saut dam, French Guiana - Nt197 P3 | ecosystem: Host-associated > Arthropoda: Insects > Digestive system > Gut ... | reverse complement strand
TACATTTTGCAAGTTTTCCATCTCAAAACGTTGCAACACGTGTTCTAAGCGACTCGCGTGTTCCTCAATAGTGTCTGAGAACACTATCAGGTCATCAAGAAAAATCCAACATTCTGTCCCTGTTAGGTCCCTTAAAACCACATCCATCAGCCTCTGAAAACTGGCTGGACTGTTTGACAAACCATATGGCAATCTGTGAAAGTGGTAATGCCCTGACGGCGTCGAAAAAGCTGTCTTCATCTTATCTTCTTCAGCTATCTTATTTTACCAGAACCCTGAGTAACAGTCAATGACAGAAAAATATTTGATCGCATGCAGTGTCAAAACTGTTTCTTCGAACACGTGGAGGGGGTGTCAAACTACGTCACCGCATTCAGTGCGCGAAAACCTACACAAAATCGATATTTGGGCTTCTCATCTAGGGATTCATTTGTTACCAAAATTACTGGGGAAGACCAGGGTGAAGAACTTGCTTCTATCACTCCCTTTCTCAACATAGTCTCAATTTGATTTTCCATTTCCTTCCTAAGGGCAAATGGTACTCTGTAAGGAGGTTTCCTTATCGGCTTTGCATTCCCAGTTACAATTTTGTGTTCCACTAAATCAGTACCTCGAAAGTCATTGCTACCTTCTTCATGGAAAATGTGTCTGTACTTTACTAAAATCGGTTCCATAACTGACCTTCCTGCCTGTGATAAGGCCCTAACTTATCTTGCAAGTACCGCTTAAAAGAAGTGTCGTTCACCGTCATATTTACTCTACGATGTTTTTTCCCTGTGCTTCTAAAATTTGAAGTTCCCTCTTCATTTATAGCTGCTACAATGCTAGCAGAAGTCTCCTCTGCTACGCTTAGCTTAGTCCCTATTGGCAACTCAATTTCTTCGTGGCTAAAATTCACTACCATGACATGCACACAGCCCTGTCTACCTCTCAGCTGATCGTCGCAAGGCGTCACTGAGGCGTTGCCTCTCGCAGCTGACTAGCTTGCTCCTTCGTAAATACTCGGGAGAGTCCACGTGCTACCAAGATTCCTTCCAGCGGAAGTTGAGCGGGCTCTACACACTAGCTGGGGGCTTAACCGACGTTTCGGAGTCTCTAACCTTCCCACAACTATCTGTTTGGCTCTGGGGGCTATCTTCGCCGTTCCTGTCTTTCTACCCATCCATGGTTCGACTTCTTTCAGGTCAAATTCAGGGGTTTTGCGTCCCTTCCTGCACCTGTGTTCCCTTATCTCCCGTATCCATCGGCATGCTTCCTACGCGACTGAGTTGGTCATTTTGCGTGGTGAAAACTGTGAGTGCTACGCAGTCTGCCTCTCTCCTAGCTTGGCGCATTCTCTGATTCTCATAACCGTGCTTGACACTAGCGCCCTTTTTCAACCTCAGTTGTAACTTGCCCAATTCTAACTCGGCGTTCTTTTCAGCAAAGAAGTCCATACCCAAAATTCCGTCAGCCTCGGTTGGAAGCAAACAAACACAAATCTGATGGCAAAATTCGCTCCTGTTGAGTTGGAATTTTACTTGCTGTGTCTCTTGTATTTCTGATTACCATTTACCCCGAAGGGAGATAAATTGGTGTGGCTTACATCACTTAAATAAACTCTAGATTGTATCAATGAGATACTTGAGCCTGTGTCTACAATGAACACTCGTCGGAAACCCGAAATAAGTGCCTGTATGGTGGGAGTTCCAGATATTAATTCCACTCTCACTGTGAAGTAATCAGTTTGATTCTCTGGCGCTGTAGTGTGAAAACAGCTGCCTCTACTACCATTTCCGGTTCTTTCGCCTACGGCTGTCATTCCTTCGTCCCTTGGGTTGCCTCCTAGGTTCCTGAGAGGGGGTGGTTGGGGAAACCTGCTGGGCATTTCCCCTGTGGTGCTAGTACGATTTCTAATGCCCCGACGATTTTGGTGGGAGGGGCATTCGCGAGCAAAATGTCCTAAGCCTCCACACTCTAGGCATTTTTGTCTATTTACCCTTCCCAAATTCCTCGATGAGCCCTTACAAGTCAGATCCTGTGTGCGACTAGCTCCTACTTGCTGAGTCGTGTTTCTCATGTAGCCACTGCGGCGCGTTTCGCTTGAAGATCGGTCTGCCTTGCCGCGTTCCTGTACTTCATCTACATATGTTTCGTTTCGGCGCTCTTGTAATTCGGCCTGCTGAACAGTAACTGCGATTCTGAGTGCATCCTGCAAGTTTTTCGGCAATGAAAAACGAACATGTCTCCCGGGCGTACCAACCAGACCTGATGTGAAGCTGGCCAATAACATTCTTTCGGCATGCTCATAGTGAAGTTTTTGCAACGCTGGGTCGTCAACATGTGGCATCGTCTTGTGCGCTAAACTCCTACACCGATCTGCGAATTCTTGCGGGGACTCATCTTTCTTCTGCCTCGCCATTTTAATTGTGCAAAATAAAATTGATCTGTACGCACGTCTCGAAACCGATTGTGAAAAGCTGTTTTATAAGCAACCCAAGTTATCCTTTGATCATGTAGGTCTAAGGTCCCATTATAAAATTCTCTAGCTACATCCGTAAGTTTAAAGGTCGCTATTCTAACCTTGTCCTCGTGTCCAGTTATCAATTTTTCCAGTACTTTCTATCGTTTCAAAAAATTCGTGCAAGGGAATTGCCTTGGTACCAGAACATTTTGGCACTAATGCCACTAATGACAAACCTTTAGTAGCGGGAGTTCTAGTCTGTAGTTGCGCTTGCAAATTTTGCACTTCTAGCTGCAACCTAGCCATTTGTTGTGATACTACCTCCGCCATTTTGAACCAAATTTGGAACTTGACCTAGATTCGCACTGCTCTCAACCAATTTGTCGTTTAACCAGGGTTCACACCGCTGCCAACCAATTTGTAGTGTTCGCCCGGGTAGCAATTTGTGTGGCCCTGCTGACACCAATGTTTGTAGTGGTCAATGGAGACTGATCACTATATAGGTAAGGGAGCTAGATAAGCGGGTCGGAGGTTTTTAAGGGTTCGCTGCCACCAAAACAATTGTTCGTAAAATTATTATCCCTGGGTATTAATTGGGCAATGCTAATTAAATCCCCATCAATGCAAACAGTAATTCAAACAATTAACTATACTTTAGTAACTCAACTAATCAAAATAGTTCAACAATTTGTAACAACATTAACTTATATTTAGCACATTACTCCCTACTTTAGTATCTTTATCTTACTTTAACACTTTATTTTAGTTCCCCCTAATTTACAATAGCTCTCTCTATAATTTCTTTCACCATGTTACTTCTGTTTTCTAAATACACTTCACATTTGGTTCCACTTCTATTACACAAACACGTCTCCCAGTTTCTTTCGGCTATCAAGCCTTAAAACGGCTGTAGTATCCTCGCCCTTAACATCGCATATGCGATCACGGTTACTCAGCCAAAATCAGCGTTAGCTGTTACTTGGAACGTAAATGTTTCACTCAACCATTTAAGTTCCCCTTAAACTACATAAAACGTGTCTTCCAATTTCTCTCGGCTATCAAGCCTTAAAATGGCTGCGGTAACTTCGCCCTGAACATTGCATAAAGCGATCACGGTTACCCAGCCAGAATCAGCGTTAGCTGTTTACAAAAATTAAGTGTTTCACTCGCACATTTGCTTAGTCTAGCTTTAACATACTTCTGTCTCATTTACGTCTAATTTTACACAAAGCATGTCTTCCTTATTCTCAAAGCTATCAGCCTTAAAATGGTTGTAGTAACCTCGTCTTAACAGCACTTAAATATGTTCAGGTTACCCTCCTCATAATTCAACATTAGTCGTAATTCAACATAATTCACTCCTCCTGTTATTAAATGCTTTCGTATGTTCTGCAACGCCTACTTGTTAAGGTTGTCTGCAGCCACATTTCACTGTTTAAAAGTAACTTGCACTTGTAATAATAATCTTCTTTGTGTGCTCGGAGGAGCACGCTGCAGATGGTTGCTCTCACCCAGGACGCCCAGAAAATAGTAGAAAAATTCTGTGCGATGCCCAGACTTTTATCACTTCGCCGGATGCCGAACTCCGTCCTGACGCTTCTCCACGCGTCCACACACAGTTCGGTCTGACCAGAAATTCGCACCGAGTAACTCAATGCTAAATGCTGACCATCTTTTCTCAGGCTTTGCCATGAGAACAAAGGAAGACCAGTGCTCGTACACTAACCATCAAAATGATTTAACCTATTACAACATGGTTAACCAACACAAAATTCAAAATTGCCAATTATAAAACAAAAGTTCCTCTACCTCTATCATTCATTACATATCTGCCCCTTTTTAAACGATTTGTCTCTCAAATCCCATTTAAAAATGTCTTACTCCATGTAATAATGATGGGGCAGTCGTATAGCACAATTACAAAATTATCAGTTACTAAATTCTAACAAAATAACAATCATCCCTAAAATGTGTAACTGTTACAAACTTCGAACGTTTAGCCACTTTCCTGGATTAGTTCCCATTCAAGGAAGGTAATCCTTCAGAACTAACAGATGGTTGGATCCTGACCACTGGAAGTTCTGTGGAAAGAAGCTTGCGGGGTGTGTTAGCATCAAGTTCCCCACTTCGTCCCACTAGCATGAATTATAACAATTGTAACATACATAAATTGTCAAAACATTTGTCTCAAACACATAAAATAAAAACCAATGTCACTTCTTCAATCACACATTTTCAAATTATTCATTTCATAAAAGTAAACTTTTCCCATCATAAATTCATAAAACAAATTCAAACACAACAATTTATAATCATCACAATGTGCAAATTGTCAGTCTGTGAACTTCAAAACTTCAGGCATCGGATTGCAATGGGTAAATTGAAAATCTCAATTCTGAATTTGGGTCAGCCCTATCCTCATAATCAGCAATAGCAACACTTGGTTGCAAAGGTAACACACTTCCAGGTTGGGGTTCAAATTACCACTAACTGCTGTGCTGTCAAATCAACAAAATAACTCTTAAACAAGTTCCAAATGTAAACTTGAGTAAAATAATAAATTATAAACAAAACCAGCACAATGCCAGTCACAATCGGTCCACATATTATCCAGTAACCTTTACTCGCATGCTGCAAACTGGATGCATGTAGATGGATCAAAGTTTACGTCTGCCTCGATGTGATGGGAGAAAATGCTGGATGACAACTCCAGATTGGTTCCGTTTAAGAATGACATCTGTCGCAAAATGTCCATCTCGTCAGCTGAAGCTGTTGGGGTGAACAGTACAGGAATCCTGGCCGAGAATTCCTTTTCTCAATGCAGGGTACAGCTGCAGTCCTTGCAGGGCTAAGTAACAGGATTCTGCTTCCTTCAGCATTATTGCCCCCTGCAACCTCATGGTACTGGCTTGCCAAGACCGGTTGTGTTGGCACTGGAGATGCATCAGTTCGGGTGCCGCAAGGTAATATAGCACGAGAGACCCATGGCGCTCCGGTCTCGGGGGTTCTTGGCGGGAGATCACTGTGCGTTTGCACATTTTTCTGGCGTCCTCGCGCTGTAAATATAAACTCAAAGAGCACGAATCAACTTCTGTGCTATAAACGGCTTGGTTAGTCGGGCAGATCACAATGCCTTCGCCCCTACACTTTAAAATATCAACCTCTGTCATAGTCAGGTAGGTTCGTTGCAGCAAATTAATACCAAAATAATCATAACCAACTTCAAACTGAGCATAAGCATTAACTAAAATTCGCGTAGGTAATACAAATATTTTGTACAGTTCATGTTGTCTGTCAACAGTTTTAAGTGGGACATTTAATACAAGCTTAAAACTATGGACATCTGCCAACATAATGGCTTCGACTAACTCATAATACAAATATACATTGTTCGGGCGTAACCCAACAATTAATTCAAGGCCCTCTGGCAAAGTCAAAGTAACATTCCTTAATAATTCTCTCAAAGTAGTTGGGCTAATTAAATTCAAGTGTGTCCTACTCAAATTAACATATTTCATAGCATCTATCAGTTCGTCAATATTGACCTCTAACTGAGTAAGTGCAAATTCCAGCTGCCTTATAACTTGCTTCTATCAGCTGGCTATTCCTACTTAATCTAGTAGAAACTTCTTGAAATCCCTCTTGCGCTTTCAACGCTATCCCCTTAAGAGTAGTTGACAAATTAACGATAGCTTGATAGTTAAATTTAACTGTGTTATCTAACTGCCTAAGATAGGTCACTTGCTGATTCAAAGAGTGCACAATGGTGTCCTCTGCATTACATCAATAGCGTTATTCAATTCAGCTAAGTCCATAACTGTAGCTGTTCCAAATAATACCTTCAAAATAGATCCGCCTGCATTAATTAATCCTCTCCTCCGGTCCATTTTGGGTAAAAATTCCTATAAGTCCCTTAGCTTATTCTCCAGGGAGGCTGAGATCGTTTCCAGGTGACGTAGCTCTCCAATTTGAGTGGAGCGCTTGGCAATCACCTTGAAACGGAATAAATCCTCGCGCAAAATTATGGTCGCGTCCACATACACACAAGTCGAAATTCACAACAATCCGCCAATAATCAGGGGTCAAAAACATCTTTGTGTTTGACAAACACCACGCTATGGTTTAGAGGGGTATTTACGACTTCCGCACAAATTGTACTCAGCAGCAAATCTGAAACACAGATACACTTCTATATTCTCAGTTTCAGGAACAAAAATACTAAATTCATCTGCATGTAAAATCCCTTAACCCTTATCCTACGGTGTTCCCGTATGGGAACGGTATGGTTACCCACGACCGCAACGCATAGGTTACAATCGGCCATTTAAGTTGCCTGTGGCCATTTAAATGCTCTGCGTACTCAACAGGCAGAGACTTGGAATCATAGCCTTACTCGTTATTTCCACATTATATAATATTTTTTGGTCAGATTAACGCTCCAGACACTTTACCCATATACGTACTAAATCACCTCGTGAATAGCAAATTTCTAGGTTGACTGTACAGTACGGTTCCATCCCCCTCCACTTTTTGTTTTATGCGACACAAAGTGGCCTTTCTTTTGAAGTTTTGAAACGTCAGTGCACTGCTTTCATAGCCTCATTCACACTGCAAAGCAAACTCTTACATGATGTATATATGTTACAGCTCCTTTCCAAAAGGAATTTTCTTACTTGTATCCAGCTTCCTATCCCCCTTCCCCTCTGCTGGCGTCTGGAAATAAGAACTGCGTTTGACAGACGATAAACAGAGATCCCGAATGAACACACGTGATAAAATGTCTCATACGGCTTTACTGCTAAAAGGGGACTAAGACAAACTGAACGTCTATTCTAATGCCAAGGAATATCATTTTCTTTGATGTCAGTTTTACATTTTAGCTCATTTCTCGCCTTATTCCAGGTAGGCTGTTTGCAATATTAGACAGGAAACCCTATGAGGTCACGTTTTCCCCATATCTTAGCTAACTTATAATTTTCGTTGGCAATTCCCCGTGCCTGTAATTGCAAGTGAGTTTGATATTTAGCAGTAGACTGATCAACAAATACTGAGCGATATAATGAAGCTGAAATAGCATTTCTTTGCCTTATGACTTCGTAACAGAAGGCCTCACTGAATATTCGTTTCTGAGTCAGCAATCTACGAGGTATGAGCGATTACTAGCCAGTTACTGACCACAAAATGGTTTGGGACAGCAAACGTGAAGGAGCAGGGGTATCCAGCGACTACATCATTTATTTGGGCAATAGCATTTTAGACAAAAGCTGAAATATCCCTGTTTTAGTTACTTTCCTTGTAGGAGTTAGGAAAAACCACGTGGAAATTCTTGATTCCCCATAGTGAAAAACATACTGGAAACTGTAAGACATGTCGGCATAGTGGAACAGCACTCAAAAAATGTTAGTCTTGCTCGGTTCGTGACCGTGTCGCGTGTGAATAGCGAGTGCTGTGCAGAGAAAATTTTCCAGGACGAGGGCTTCTGATCGTATTCAGACTGGATCAGATCAGCAGTGGACACCGCCCTCAGACAGGGGTAGTTCCAGGGGATAAGAAATATATCACTTTTAGTTACTCTATTGGAAGACTAATATCATGTAGACTGGAACAGCACCCAAAAAATTTGGTCAGTCTCGGTTCATGCAGCGACGCAGCTAAAATGTCGCGGGTGAAATGTGAGTGGTGTGAAAAAACGTTTTTAGTGAAGTTTTCAGAAAGTGGTGTGTGTGTGTGTGAAGATGATGTTTCTTTACAACGCCAAGGCACAACTCCACATATTTTGAAAGCCGATATTTCCTGTGCATACATCGGGCCGGAAACAGAAACGTAAGTAAAATAAATTGAAAATTATAAAACTTTTAAATTAACTTCTTGCATGTAGGCACTAAACACTTCTACGGAATCATTTTTTGAACTGAAATATCTCTGATTTATTTGCAGCAAAGTGAAGATCATGATATTGATGCTTCACCTTCTGTTCTTAATTTATACAATTGATTTTATGTGAATGGTTTCGTGAATCATAAAATTCTATGAAATAACCAACATATGCAGCTATATGCAGTCAATTATATTCCACTGCTAGGTTAACTCTACATGTTTCGGGTGTTTTCTACACCCGTAATCAAGAGTACAATTTTTCAACTGTATTTACAGCCACTGTTACAAACCATAGTGTCGTCAGAGCTACTTGCTCCAAGTGTGGCCTGATACAAAATTGCTCCTGATGATGGGTGTATATAGCACCTGAAACACGTAGAGTGAACGTAGCAGTGAAATAAAATTGACTTCATATAGCTGCATCTGTTGGTTACTTCATAGAATAGAAGAGAATTATAAACGTGTGTTGTCAAGCGCGTCGTTAAACACGCTCAGCGATTTAAAGGGCTGTTAAAGGGCTGTCACGAGACAAACTACGTACCGGGAGCACGAAGAATAATTTAAAGGGCTTAGGATAAATGTTAAAGGTGGGTTAAACGCAACACATCTCTATCAGCTGTGAAGTTGCGTCAGCTGGGCGAGTGAGTCAGCTGTTTATGAAACGGTAGTTGACCTAAGATCAGCTGTCGGCTGTCAGCTATCTTGCATGGTGGGAGGGGCTACTTCCTTAGACTCTCCTGCTGTGGGCTACTTCCTTAGCCAGTGGCTAGCGATGTGGGTGGGGTAAATCTCTTCCCTCACTCCTCTTCACACCGCGTACCTCATCACATGCATGTGCCCACACATCCATTACTCGAAACAGTTATATTTCAAACAACATAATAACATATAAATGTCCACGTAGTAATTAAAGGTACAAAATTAAATCACACATTTACAAACAACAATTAATTATGTAAACACTGTCATACAAATTAAAACATGTGTAATTACGCCCTTCAAATTGTCAACAATACTTTTGTTGTAAATGCCTCGTGTATCTCTCCATAATTCTCATGACCCTACTTAGCTACATTCTTGCTTAGTAGTCGTCTTCTGGTGCTTCTTGCAGTGCTTGTAATCTCGACTGAAGTCTAGTAATGGGCGGTTGTGGCCTTGTGGTACCTAGTACGCGTCTGGAAGTGGGTGTGTCTGTTGGAACGTATTTTGGATCCACTCTCTGCAATCCAGGGGCATCCAAAGAATGAGGTGCTGATGCAGGGGTGTACATGTGGTGTGGCAGATTCCGATTGGGGTTTCCAGGGGTCGGTTGCCGTCTGTCATCCTAGTGTGCGGGAATCGATATAGTACCTGGGGCGAGTACAGCTGGCTCGTCCGTTTCTGGCTTCTGTTGTCTTATCCGCTGCTTTCTGTAACATCTTTCCTGCCCTTTTCCTTCCAAATCCCCTGTTTATAAGCCTGTTTCAGTCTGTTGACATGCACTACAGTCCCTTTGCCTCGTAAATTCCTTATACGGTAATTCCTCCTCGACAAGCGGGCCACGACCTTAAAAGGCCCTGTCCATGGTTTCCAAAACTTGGAGCTCTGTCCAGGTTTCTTGGCTGGGCTAAACAAATACACAATGTCGCCTGTTTTAAGATTTCTTTCCTTGCCCCTTCTGTCAAAATACGTTTTGTTTGACACGTGCGACTTGTCGTTATTTTCGCGTACCGACTTGTATGCTGTCTTAAGAGTGGACTTTAAATTTTCCAACCCGTGTCCACATTCTGACTCCCTAACGTCAGGTGATAATTTCGCCCAAAGTTCCTGCGAAGTTGGCAAAATTATTTCTCGGCCGTGTAACAAGTAGTACGGGCTATATCCACTCGTACCATGGGGAGTTGCTCGGTAGGCCATCAAACAAAATGGAACAAGAGTATCCCAGTTCGTGCCCGATGCATTCACATAGTGACTCAACCCTTGATTCATGGTCTGGTGATATCGCTCAATTTACCGTCATCTTGGGGGTGGTATGCTAATGTATTCACCTGCTTTATTCCCAAAATTTTACAAGTCTCTTTAAAAAACTCTGAGGTGAATGACCGTCCCTGATCAGTCCCCAAAACTGAACCCGTGCCATGTCTGGCAATCACGTAGGTTGCGTACGCCCTCGCGCACGTTTCGGCAGGCATATCCTGTATGGGTATTACATCTGATTACTTAGTAAAATGGTCAATAAGAGTCAGAAGATACTTATTCTTTCTTGGGGTGAGCGGGTATGGTCCACAAATATCCATGGAAGTAATCTCAAAAGGTTAGGTAGGGTGTCAAACTTCTCCAAGGGGAGCCGTGTATTCGTGCCCTAGTTTTCTCCTTGAAACTCGCCACATTCCCTGACATAGGTTTCAACATCCTGTCTTATGCCTGGCCAATAGTACCTGATACACAAAATTTCAAGTGTCCTTTTCCGTCCTCGGTGTGCTGCGAAAATGGGGTCATGATTCAAGGCTATGACCTCTCGAACCAATTTCCTCGGTACTAACAATTGATGTTCCCCGTTCTTTCGTCTCCCTTATATGACTCCCTCCCCATCATAAAAATCTTATGACCTCCCCTTTTGTTTCCCTACCTTTAGGGTACCGCAGAAAATGTCACGTTTCTGCTCTGCTCGAAACAAATACTTAGAAAAGGATTGCTCAGTGGTCATAGACTGCACATGACGGCTTAAAGCATCAACATGCCTTATCTTAGCTCCTGGGCGGTGTTCCACATCAAAATCAAATTCCGCCAATCGTAAACTCCAACGCATAAGCCTGGAATTATTATCTGCAAACTTGTGAAGGTACGTTAATGCTGAATGATCCGTTCGGACCAGAAATTTCTTTTCATACAAGTAGCATTTAAATGCATCGTCGCCCATTTTACTGCTAACATCACGGCTTCTGACGCAGTGTAGTTCTGCTCTGCCTTATTCATTTTCGAGCTCGCAAAAGCAATGGGACTTTCTACTCCATTTTGGACCTGTGACAAAATCGCTGCTACTGCTAACTTTTAAGCGTCTGTTGTCAAAATAAATTGGGACTTGAAGTCGGGGTAGGCCAAAACCTGATCTGAACACAAAGTTTCCTTCAACTTGTCGAAAGCCGCTTGCTGTCGTCCTTCCCATCTGAACTGAATGTTTTTCATCTTTAGCTCTGTACGCGGTTTCGCAATTTACGCGAACTTGGAAATTAGACGTCTGTAAAATGAGACCAGTCCTAAATGTCATCTAACATCTTTTACACTCCTAGGCGTTGGGTACTGCCGTACCGCCTTTACCTTGTCAGGGGATGCTGTAAAGCCGTCCAGCGACACTATGTAAACCAAATACCGCACTTGGGGTTTTGCAAAAATACATTTTGCAAGTTTGCCCTCTCAAAACGTTGCAACACGTGTTCTAAGCGACTCGCGTGTTCCTCAATAGTGTCTGAGAACACTATCAGGTCATCAAGAAAAATCCAACATTCTGTCCCTGTTAGGTCCCTTAAAACCA
>Ga0082212_10010512_pt1 | contig 11832 bp, 9 predicted proteins | sample TergutNt197P3_FD_71548 | JGI IMG/M metagenome (GOLD analysis project Ga0082212, IMG submission 71548) | Neocapritermes taracua P3 segment gut microbial communities from Petit-Saut dam, French Guiana - Nt197 P3 | ecosystem: Host-associated > Arthropoda: Insects > Digestive system > Gut ... | reverse complement strand
AACCACGGAGATACGGAGTTTTTTAATATTTTAATTCCTCCGCGCCTCCGTGGTTTTTTCTTTATTCGTTTTAATTAAATTGATATAATGTAAAACCTGTATGTCCGAAAAAATTAAAATAAAATTAATATTTTCTGCGCTTGTTATTTCTGCGCTGGTTTTTTCTTCCTGTTCCAGGATGGGGTACGGCATCCTTTTATGGGCGAACGAAGATCCGCAAATTTTTTCAGGCACTATCCTTCCTGTTTATATAAGGTCAAATATCGATCATGTTTGGGTAGTCGGCGCTCCTAACGATACGAAGATCGAAGTGCCGCTTTTACTTTTTGAATTTGCAGGAAGTAAAAAGAAAGCGGAAAAAAGAGCCGAGGAATTTTCCATCTACGCCGCAATATACGCAGAAAACCTCCAGGACGGACTTCCAATCCGCGAAGACCCGGATAACGGCGCGCGCAGGGTTTACAGGCTTCGTCCCGGCGAAATAATTAAGATACTGGATAAAGTTGAAGGCAACCCGCCAATTAGCGCCACGGGCGAACCTCTTCCGGGAAACTGGTATCGCGTGCTGACTTATGAAGGCGTTAGGGGATACTGCTTTTCCTACAGACTGAACCTTTTTGAACATAACGACGGTCCGTTAATTGCAATCCCTGTAATACAGAGGGAGTTTGAACCCGATCCGGATTTAGAGATGGTGCTTTCCAGAAAATGGTCGCTTGATACATATCAGGAGATGATCAATTCAAGAAGGATAGATATCGGCGAGTTTGAAATGAACTATCGTTTTGATCCCGGGCAGGATACCGGCATTGCAAAGATTATCACTCCCGATGTTCAAAGGGAGTTTATCTACGAAGGAATCTACCCCGACGGAGATCGCGCATGGCGGTTTGAAGGAACTTCACTTCAAATGAATCTGCGCACAAATACGATTCTTGTAGTCCAGTTTAACGATACTTCCGGATCAAGAAAGACGCTTTTATTTACAGCTCTTTCCGCTGATATTGACGATATTATCACACAGGAGAATAACAGGAGGGAGGCTCAGCTTGAAGCGATTTATAATCAGGGACCTGTTTTTACAAGCAACAATTACGGTTCTATAACATTTTCCGAAAACGGAAACTTTTTATGGACGGGTTTTGACCTGCTTGTTCCGCAGTATATTCCCGAGGCGTCTTTGGGAACGGGTTCTGTACAGATGAATCTTTTTCTTTCAAACACCCTCGCAGAACAGTACACCGGCGCATTCACATTCCGGCTGACTGATGTTTCACCTAACAGGAATATCTATTTCATGTACGTTCTTGACAGTCAGGGGCTGCGGCTTGAAATTGTGCAGGACATCGGCATCGAAGATTCCACTGTTACAAGAAGAGCGTCATCTCCTGTAGTGATGTACTTCTTCCGGGACCTGTCGCCCTAAAGGGCGTGCCCTAGAAAAAATATATAACCACGGAGGACACGGAGAAAAATAAATATTTTCAACCTAACTCCGTGTTCTCCGTGGTTAAATTCTTATGTATTTAAATTATTTTTTTAAGTGAGTACTAATTGGCTTTTGTACAATTTTCCAATATATCGCACTCATTCGGTGTTACAGACATTCTTGTAAATGCAGACCTGCGTCTTGCGCCCGGTTCGCGTTCCTGCCTTACAGGAGCTAACGGTTCTGGGAAATCCACTCTCATGAAAATAATCGCAGGCGAAATAAAACCGGACTCAGGCGATCGCGCAGTGCAAAAGGGATCGCGTATATCGTACCTGCCGCAGTCCGGCATCGTTCACAAGGGAAAAACCCTGCGCGATGAAGCGGAAACTGCTTTCTCGTTTGCGCATAACTTGATTTCGCTTTTGGAAAAAAACGGAGAGATGCTGGAAAAAAAAGACTTAAAGGAAACGCAGATTAGAATCCTGCTTGAAGAAAACCACAGTCTTCAGGAGCAGATAGAAGCATCAGGCTACTACAGAAGAGAGGGTGAAATCAGCATGGTTTTATCGGGTCTTGGTTTTTCCTCTAATGATATAAACCGCGACACAGGGGAGTTTTCCGGCGGCTGGCAGATGAGGATCGCGCTTGCAAAAGTGCTCCTGGAAAAACCGGATATCCTTCTCCTTGACGAACCTACAAACTACCTCGACATAGAGGCAAGAGTCTGGCTAGAAGGCTGGTTAGAAAGTTTTCCGGGCGGCTATCTGCTTGTTTCGCACGACAGATATTTTCTTGATGTAAGCGTTAATGAAGTCTACGAGATTTTCCAGGGGAAGGTAAAAAGATACGCGGGAAATTACACCGCTTACGAAAACACGCGTAAAGTTGAACTTGAGGGTCTTTTAAAGCGTTTTGCAGCGCAGCAGGAAGAAATTGCGAAAGCAGAAAATTTAATCCGCCGTTTCCGCTACAAGGCAAGCAAGGCGGCTTTCGCGCAGGAACTTATAAAACGCCTCGATAAAATGGAGCGCATTGAAATTCCTGAGTCTTTAAAAAAGATCAATATCAATTTTCCTCCTGCGCCTCATTCGGGAAAGATTGCGCTTACCCTGGAAGGAATTGAAAAAAGTTACGGACAGCGCAAGGTTCTTTCCAATCTTGAACTCCTGCTTGAAGCCGGAGAGCGCCTTGTGGTAGCAGGTCCTAACGGAGCCGGTAAGACCACTCTGCTTCGTATAATCGCAGGAGAAGACGGCGGCTTTCTTGGTAATGTTAAATACGGTGCAGGAATAACAGCAGGTTACTTCTCTCAGGATGCCGCAGAGGCGATGACGGGAAGCGAACAGGTTCTAGATTTTCTTGAAGCCGAAGCGCCGACATCTCTCATCCCAAAGTTACGCGACATGCTCGGCAGTTTTCTTTTTCGCGGCGATGATGTTTATAAAAGCGTCAGTGTGCTTTCGGGCGGAGAAAAAAGCCGCCTTGCTCTTTTAAGGATGCTGTTAAAACCTTTTAACCTTCTAATACTTGACGAGCCGACAAACCACCTTGACCTTGGCTCTAAGGACATACTTTTAGAAGCTCTCTTTAAATTCAAGGGCACTATAATCTTTGTCTCGCATGACCGCTATTTTATGGAAGCGCTTTCTACAAAAACTCTTGAATTAAAACCAAGCGAAGATTCTTCCCCCGCTAAGGCGCGGCTTTTTTACGGTAATTACGCTTACTATCTTGAAAAAATCGTAAGAGAAGAGCAAGGCGCAGATTATGAAAAACTTGAAAATAATTATTCCCGCTTAAATAATGAAGAAGCATTAATCCAGAAAAGCTCCAACGAAATACGCGCGATTGATAAACAAAAGCAGGCTTTGCAGAGAAAACTGGAAAGGCAGGAAGCGGAAGTTTTAAAAACGCTTGAAGAACTTGAACATGAAAAAAACCGTCTTGAAACGGAATTGTCCCTGCCTGAAATTTACAGCGACGGTGAAAAAACAAAGGAAGTGAAACAAAAACTTGCAAATTGCATTACATCGATTGAAGCAAAAACTAAAGAATGGGAACAGCTTACTTCAGTCAATAATTCTTAATATTTCTTTAGCGCATCAATAGCTGCGGGCATATAGTAACTTGCATAACCTTGAATTCCGAAAGGAACATCGTTGTTTTTTGGAAGCTCCCTGTATTGGTTAGGTGAAACTGAAGTTAGATCCTTAAAGACGCGATAAAAAGAAGAGTCGCTTTCAAAACCGCTTGCAGTTGCAATGTACTGAATTGCAGAGTTCGTATTGCGCAGTAAACCCTTGGCATGCTCCACCCTGTAATAATTAACCAAAGACTTATACGACTCAGCTCCTGCATCCTTAAGCACGCGGTAGAGTTTTGCTCGGCTCATCGCAAGGTCAGCGCACATTTGTTCAACATTTATTTCTACAGAAAATCTCTGCTTGATATATTTTTTAACTGCATCAAAATCCTTTAAACGGTTGTCTACAGGCATTTTGGAAACATGCTCTACTTTATACTGCAGGTGCTTAAACATTAATCCTATAAATCCGTAGAGACTGCTTTTAATAAAAAACTGATACCCGTTCGGCTTTTCATATACAAGCAGCCCCATCTGCGCTAATTCATGCTTTAATAAATGGGAGACATCGCTTGTCATTCCTGCAGCGGAGCGGGTATTTAATTCAAAACGAAAATTCGATTTATAAACATCAGTAAAAACATCGGGGCTGAACTGGAGTATAAGGCAGAGATTCTCAGGCTCCGGCTGGTTTATCGAGTGGATGTCGCAGGAGTTAAAAAGAAAAATATCTCCTGTTTCCATACGCCAGTCTTTTTCCTCGCAGTGGACAGCGACGCCGCCTTTTAAAACAAAAAACACTTCGTATTCATGATGCCAGTGCGGACTTGAGTTTTCTATGGAAACAACGCTGCATTTAAGAGGAAGCTGCGACGAATGTTCAATGTATTCAAGTTCAGAAGACTGCATTCCCGCCATTTGTTAATTATACTGCGCACTGTTAAAAACCTGCAATATTTTGGGAATACGATTGATACGATATGAGAACAGAAAAACCTGAACTGGAGGTAAATTTATAAAAAATAAAAGGAGTAATGGCTTGGAAAATTTATCTGATAAAGAAAAAGCAAGCAGCCTTGGTACAAAACTTAGCTATGCAGCAGGGGATATCGGCTGTAATTTTGTGTGGACATTTGTTTCAGGTTTTTTGATGCTTTACTACACGGACAGCGTAGGAATGTCTGCGGCATTTATCGGGACAATGTTTTTTATCTGCCGTGTCTTTGACGGCGCTTCCGATATTGGAATGGGCGTTGTTATAGAAAAAACAAGCACAAGATGGGGCAAGGCGCGTCCGTGGGTTTTGTTCGGCTGCATCCCTCTTGCAGTAAGCATGCTGCTGTTGTTTAACGTACCGCAAGCCTTGGGTGAAGCGGGAAAAAATGTTTATATTTATATTACCTATATTTTTGTAACCGTTATATGTTATACCGCTGTAAACCTTTCCTACAATGCAATGCTTCCGCGTTTCTCGCTTACGCCTCATGATAGGAACATCGTTTCTGCAATAAAAGGAGTTGCAGTAATTATCGCAGCTCTTTCAATTTCCATTCTTACTCCTCTATTGCTTGAATCATTCGGAGGGCAGCAAAGCCAGGCATCATGGAGGAATATTTCCGTCATTTATGCCGCTATAGGGCTTTTAATGCTTTTAATTACATTCACCTTTGTAAAAGAGAAGATACCGCCCAATGTTGACGAAGAGGGAAAACCTGTAAAAGTCCCTGTTAAAAAAGCTTTGCACATCCTTCTTAGAAATAAATACTTCTATCTTGCAACCGCGCTGTTTGTAGTTTTTTATATGACAACTGGTCTTGGAGGCGTCACTATCTATTTTGCGCGCGACATAATGGGCGATGCAAATTTATTCGGCTTAATTTCCGCTATCGCCATCTTTCCGATGTTAGTTGCAACTCCGTTTCTTCCCGCTTTATATAAAAGATTCGGCAAGCGCAACATTATGCTCATTGGTTCTCTTGTAACTGCCGCAGGATGCGCCCTTCAGCTTATAAACCCCTACAGCCTAGTACTCTATTTAATTTTCGCAGTCCTTCGCGGTTTTGGTATGATAATGTTTTCACTTCCCATTTTTACGCTTGCAAGCGACATTGTTGAACTTGTCGACCATAATCATGGAATGCGCACTGAAGGGCTTGTTACAAGCGTTAACAGTTTTGGTATTAAAGTGGGAACAGGTCTTGGCTCTGCTTTGGTAGGCTGGTTTTTAGCGCTTGGAAAATACAATGCGGAAGCGGCGGTTCAGTTAAAGCAGGCGTTAAACGCCATGATACTTTTACAGATTGGAGTTCCTCTTGTGTTAAGCGTAATCCTTGCTGTATTGTTGATATTCTGGGATATAGAAAAAGTTTTAAAATAAGGAGTTTTTTATGGAAAATTATAAAGATGCCTCATTAACGCCTAAAGAGCGCGCCGAGGATTTAATTTCGCGCATGACGCTTGATGAAAAAATCGCACAGCTTCAGTGCACAATGGTTATGGGTGAGCCGGAAGAAACGGCAAAAAACTTCGCGAATGGCATAGGAAGCGCAGTCGCCTTTGCGCTTGCTCAAGACCCTATGGGAGTTGCGGAAAATAACCGAAAGGTAACTGAAGCCTTTGCAAATAAGCGGCTTGGAATTCCGCCTCTTATTCATGTGGAAGCCGTAACAGGCGTTGTGAGTCCAGGCGGAACGACTTTTCCTTCCGCGATAGGGTTAGGCGCAACTTTTTCACCGGATACTGTGAATGAAATGGCGGATACAGTCCGCGCTCAGATGCTCTCTATCGGTTACAGGCACGCGCTCTCGCCTGTCATGGATGTGTCGCGCGATCCGCGCTGGGGGCGTATCGGTGAAACTTACGGAGAAGATCCTGCGTTATGCGCCGCAATGAGCACGGCATACACAAAGGGACTTCAGGGCGATTCTATTAAGGAAGGTGCAATAGCCACAGGCAAACATTTTCTTGGATACGGAATGAGCGACGGCGGGATGAACATGGCGAGTAACCCTATTACTCCGCGCCAGCTTAGAGAGGTTTTCGCAAAACCCTTCCAGGCTGCAATAACGGAAGGCGGACTGCGCGGCGTTATGAATTCCTACGGCACTATAGACGGAGATATGATTACAGGTTCGCGAAAAATATTAAACGATCTATTGCGCGATGAAATGGGTTTTGAGGGAGCGCTTGTTTCAGATTATATGTCGATTGAACGCCTTGTTAATTATAAAATTCTGACAAACCTTGAAACTGCAGGAGTCGCCGCATTAAAAGCGGGGCTTGACGCAGAGTACCCGATGCCTCACGGATATTCAGCTAACCTTGCACAGGCTGTAAATAACGGAGAGCTTCAAATCTCCGATATCGACCGTTCTGTAAGGCGGTTATTAATCTTAAAATTTGAACTCGGTCTTTTTGAAAATTCAGACCCCCGCATGGAAATGCTCCCCGATGCATACGGAAATCCTAAACATACTGAACGCAGCTTAAAAGCCGCAAGAGAGTCTATCGTTCTTTTAAAAAACGACGGAGTGCTTCCGCTTTCCAAAAATTTAAAAACAATCGCGGTAATCGGTCCCCATGCAGACAGTATACGCTTACTGTTCGGCTGTTATACCCTCCCTGCAGGAATCGAAATGCAGATGAGTAACTCCATGGCAAGCGATATGGCGGGTCTTGACGGAATGGAAGACTTTGTAAAAGAAACGGGCGGGAAAACTTCCCCTGAAACATATCCAGGAAGCGACGTGCTTCGCGAACGTGACGATGTAAAAGCCGTGTTGCAAATGGCGTTAGGTGAAACTACTCCAACAATTTTAAACAGCATAAAGGAAAAAACTCCAAACGCGAATGTTATCTACGAAAAAGGCTGTGATGTCGCAGGCAACGACAGTAGTATGTTTACAAAGGCAATCGATGCCGCCAAACAAGCGGATGTTGTAATAATGACGCTTGGCGGAAAGTACGGATGGGGTGCAAACTGCACCATTGGGGAAGGACTCGACCGCGATGATATAGGCTTAACAGGAATTCAAGAGGAACTTGCAAAGAAAATTATTGAAGCGGGAAAACCTGTCGTCTTTGTTCACATGGACGCAAGACCTCTTTCCAGTGAATATATCAAAACGCACGCCGCCGCTATTTTGGAAAACTGGTTTCCGGGAAGTACTGGAGGTCGTGCGTTAGCTGACGTTCTATTCGGCGATTATAACCCCGCAGGACGGATGCCTGTTACAGCGGCGCGTAACGCAGGTCAAATTCCTGTTTTCTGCGGACAGATGAACGGAAATAGTTACTATGCAAAAAGTACTCAAGGAGCGCTTACGCGTTATGTTGAAAGCACTCAGGAGCCTCTCTTTTATTTCGGCGAGGGGTTAAGTTATACAACCTTTAACTACGAAAATTTATCGATAACTCCGCAGGCAAAAGCAGACGGTATAATTGAAATAAAATTTGATGTAGCAAATACCGGAAAATATGACGGCGAAGAAACTGCACAGCTCTATGTTAACGATGAATACGCCTCAATGCTGCGTCCTGCAAAAGAATTCGCAGGCTGCAAGAGATTTCCGTTAAAGGCGGGTGAAAAAGCGTCATTAAAATTTACAGTCCACGCCGATCAATTTGCGTTCCTTGACAGCGAAATGAAGTGGACTGTTGAACAGGGTACGATGAATGTAATGATAGGTTCGTCCTCTCAGGACATCCGCCTATCTGGAAAATTCGAAATTACAGAAACAAAACACATTGACGGAAAGAAGCGCGGCTTTTACGCTAAAGCGGAGGTTTTAAAATAGCGCCTTTAAAGGAGACTCTATGCCCGTAATAACAGATGACATGATCCACCCCGAACTGCTTAAGAAAGCGCGTGCTCTCCGCAGGGGAAAGCAGGATTTTTCTCTTTTTAAAACAAAATTAATGAAAAATTTGTGCAGGCTTCTTCGCGGAAAACACAGCCGTAAAATGAAATACAAACAGGAATTCATAACAAGAGCTGACGGAAGTAAACTCCGCATTTGTATTTATACGCCTCTTGTACAAAAAGAAAATGTACCGGGACTGCTCTGGATTCACGGAGGCGGGTATTCAATTGGCATGCCTGAACAAGACGACGCCTTTATTCTGAGGTTTATTGAAGCAAGCGGATGCGTCGTTGTTTCCCCGGATTATACTCTGTCTCTTGATAAGCCGTACCCTGCGGCTTTGGATGACTGCTACGCTTCCCTTCTCTGGTTACGCGATAACGGCGCTTTTTATGGAATGCGTCCCGATCAAATTTTCATCGGCGGCAACAGCGCAGGAGGAGGGCTTGCCGCTTCTCTTTCATTGTACACGCGTGATAAAAAAGAAGTTTCAACCGCTTTTCAGATACTGCTCTACCCCATGCTTGATGACCGCCCAACTGAATCATCTAAAGATAATGACGCTCCGCTTTGGTACTCTAAAGTGAATGATGCCTCATGGAAACTGTATCTTGGCGATCTTTACGGAACTGACAGAGTTCCTGAGTACGCCGTCCCCGCAAGAGCGTTAAATTACACAGGACTGCCGCCTGCCTGTTCTTTTGTCGGCGCTATCGAACCTTTCTACAGTGAGACTGCGGCATATATGGAAAATTTAAAAAAGAGCGGAATACCTGTACACTTTAGAATTTTTAAAGGATGTTTCCACGCTTTTGACCAGATGTGTCCCAAAACTGAAATTGCAAAAGAAGCTGTCAGCTTTTTAATGGACAGCTTTAATTACGCAGTAAAAAACTATTTTTCCTAAGGCGGTTTTATGAAAAAATATGAAGCGAAATATTCTGTTAAAAAACTCTATACAGACACTTACGCCATATCAGATAACGGTATCGGACAGGGAAAAGTATTCATGTACCTACTTGTCGGTAAAGAAAAAGCAATGCTCATTGACAGCGGATACGGGCTTCTTGATTTAAAAGAAGCGGCAAAAACAGTAACCGATAAGGAAATAATCTGCGTATGCACCCACGGTCATGTAGATCATGCACTTGGCGCTTGCCAGTTTGAAAATTCATATTTACACAGCAGAGATTTGGAAGTATACCGCCTTCATACAGATGTAAAGCTTTTATCTGACATCGGTAAAAAAGGCATTATGAAACTTCCAAAAAAGATGTTAAAAAATGAAAGTTATTTAACACTTACAGAAAAGCTTTGCCAGACACCGCACCCTCTTTTAAAAACACTGGACGATATTAAATCCTTTGATCTTGGAGAACGTTTAGTGTCATGGCGTTTAGTTCCTGGACACACTCCCGGCAGCATTGTCTTTTTTGATGAAAAGTACAAAACAGTATTCGACGGCGACAGCGCTCCTCCTGGAGCATGGATATTCCTTGAAGAATCCGCTTCATTGCCGGAATATATAGAAATACTTGAAAATTATTTAACGTTTCTTTCCGATAACAATGTGAAAAAACGATATGCGGGGCACACAAATATCGCTCTTGGTCAAAAAAGCGTAAAAAATCTAATCAAATGTGCAAAAACAGCGCAGCGTAAACCATTAAAAGGCATGAAAGTAAAAACACTATTGGGGGACGCCCGTATTGTTATCGCAGGCGGCTCAGTTTTATTTTGCAAGAGGTAAATATGGCTTTTAAAAAATTCTTTACTCTAAGTTTTGACGACGGTACTGAGTATGATAAAAGATTTATAGAACTCATGAAACAATACGGTCTTTCTGGAACGTTTAACCTAAGCGCAGGGATGCTTGGTAAACATCATAAATTAGCGCGTATAAGCCACATACCGAAAGATGAAATAAAACAGGTTTATGAAGGTTTTGAAGTTGCGTCTCATGGTTACCGTCACGAAATGTTCCGTTATATGTCAAAGAAAAAGATTGAAAAATCTTTAGTAACAGATATAGATGAATTATCTGAAATAATGGGATACAAAATCGCAGGACATGCGTATCCTTATGATATGCACACGCGTTCTGCAGAAGAAATCCTTCGCAGCCAAAATATTTTATATGCACGCAAAGCGCTTGGAAAAGGCAAGCTTTTCAGTTTTGGTGAAAATCCGCATAAGTATATCGCAACCTGTGCATTTAATTCAAAAAAAATAAATGAAATGATCGATCTGTTTATCAAGGCTGAGCCTACAGATGAAAATCTTTTATTTACGATGTGGGGGCACAGTTTTGAAATGAAAATTGGATTTAGACCCTGCCCGGAAAACCGACTAGAAGAATTATTTGCAAAAATCGCAGGACATTCAGATATTGTTTACTGCACCAGTAAAGAGGCTTTTGAACAAAACTCCATTTGTGTATAGAATTATATTTATACTCAATACGGGGAGGCTTGAATGCTTCAACAGGAACAGAAAAAAGTCCTTGAAAAGACAGCGCTAAAACTAAGGCGTAATCTCCTGGAAATGATCGGCGTCGGCGTTGCAGGGCATCTTGGCGGGTCAAGTTCCCTTGCAGAACTCATTGCCTATCTTTACTTTTACAAGATGAATTTTAGTGCGGATAAATTAAATGATCCAAAGCGCGACAGGCTTGTTCTTTCCAAAGGACATAGCGCACTTATTCAATACGCAGCGTTATGTGAAAAGGGATGCTTTCCCCGCGATGAGCTAAAACGTGTAAAAAAAATTGACGGTCTTTTGCAGGGACACCCCGATTTAAGCATACCGGGTGTCGAAGCTGTAACAGGTTCTCTTGGGCAGGGGCTCTCTATCGCCCTCGGCTTTGCTCTTGCATTAAGACTCGATTCAAACCCGGCGCGGGTGTATGCAGTAATGGGAGACGGAGAGCAGAGCGAAGGACAGTTATGGGAAGCGGCGATGGCGGCGGTTAATTTTAAAACTTCAAACCTAACTGCCTTTATCGACTGGAACAAGGTGCAGGCAACGGGAGCTGCAAAGGATATTTTTTCTATTCCTGACCTTGATAAAAAGTGGGCGGCATTCGGCTGGAATGTATTATGCGCAAACGGACACGATTTTAGCCAAATAGACGAAGCTGTAGAAAAAGCAGAGAGTTTTAAGGATGGTCCTTCAGTTATAATTCTTGATACCATTAAAGGAAAATGTTTTAGTTTTGCTGAAGGGAATCCTGCATATCACAATGGAATCCTTACAGAGGAAATTTTTCAACAGGCTGTTTCAGAATTAGATAAAATAGAGGCTGGTTTCTAATGGAAAGACAAATGCTAAACCTTCGCAAGGCTTACGGCGACTCTCTTGTAGAACTTGGCAGGGTAAATCAAAATATCGTCGTCCTTGAAGCAGACCTTGGAAAATCTACAATGTCATGTCTTTTTAAAGAAGCGTTCCCCGAG
>Ga0082212_10010511_pt1 | contig 11833 bp, 9 predicted proteins | sample TergutNt197P3_FD_71548 | JGI IMG/M metagenome (GOLD analysis project Ga0082212, IMG submission 71548) | Neocapritermes taracua P3 segment gut microbial communities from Petit-Saut dam, French Guiana - Nt197 P3 | ecosystem: Host-associated > Arthropoda: Insects > Digestive system > Gut ... | reverse complement strand
GTTGCCGGCTGCGTATCGCAAAATAGCCTGTAATTTATTGAAATGATACCGCTCGATGTCGCTTCGCGTTGGCGCGCGCGTTCCGAATAACGACGGGGCTTCCGCACGCATTATTTTTACAAGACGTTTTTCAAAATTCAAACGCGCAAGTCTTTTAACTACCCCCATTTTTTTCCTGCCTTTTATACCACTTCACAAGGTCTCCCATCATAGCGGGAGTTTCTTCCGGTGACGCGTAGTCAAAAATTTCACCTGATGGAGTAATCACGGAATTTGGGCGGGTTTTATATATGCCTGTGTGTATTTTGTATCTGTATTCCCCATTCGGGTTAATGTTGGATCGTACTCGACACCCGGACTTTCAATAAAGATGGGATTCTCGCCGTCAAGAACAATATCCAGCGTTGAAAAATCCTCGACAGGCGAATCCTTTAGTATTTCCTTCATGCAGTCAATCCAGATCGGCAGCGCGACTACGCCGCCGCTTTGGCCGTTTCCAAGAGTTCTTCTTTCGTCGTAACCTATCCAGACAGCCGTTGTAATCGACGGCGTAAAACCGACAAACCAGGCGTCGGTAAAATCATTTGTCGTTCCCGTTTTCCCGCCCAGGGGGCGCCCAAGCGATTTTGCCGCCGTTGCAGTGCCGTTTTTGACGACATCCTGCAAAAGGTCGAGCATTTCCATAGCCTTGTCCGGGTCGAGTACCCGGCGAATTTCAGGAATATGTTCTTCCTTTTTTATGCGGTCGTAATTTTCAACCCGGCGCAGAAAATATGGTTTGGCGGAAAAACCGAGGTTTGGAAATACCGTGAACGCGGAAGCCATTTCGAGCGGCGTTGCTTCACATGCCCCGAGCGCAAGCGGAAGATATGGGTCAAGCCGTCCGCCGAGTCCGAAGCGGCGCGCCATGACGACGACTTCGTTTATTCCTATTAAATCGGCGATTTTAACCGCCGGCACATTGCGCGATTCGATAAGCGCCTGGCGAATGGTGATCTCTCCCTTGAATCGCTGATCGTAGTTGCCGGGGCTCCATTTGCGTCCGAGGCCGTCAATATAGCTTACCGGCGAATCAATCACCGTGCTTGCCTCGTTAAAGCCCTGTTCAATGGCCGCGGAATAAAGAATCGGTTTGAATGTCGAACCGACCTGGCGCATCGCCTGCGTCGCGCGGTTGAATTCGCTCGACGCAAAATCATATCCGCCGGTCATAGCCTTTATTTCGCCCGTGCTGTTTTCAAGAATGATGATTGCTCCTTCAATGCGCGGGCGCTGTTCAAGAAGAAGTTCCGCCGAATGACGTTCGTTGTCGAGCGAAACGATGCGGAACCAGGCCAGGTCGCCGTTTTTCAGTATTCTTGACGGTAAGGCCGCTTTTGTCCATGCGATTTCTTTCGCCCCGATGCGGCCGCGCCAGTCCGCGACGCGCACCACGGCTTCTTTTCCCGAAACGTCCTCAACAAGGCCGACAACGATGTCGCCCGCCTGGATGTAGGATCGCCAGCTCGTGTGCGTATATGATCCGGGATTTTCCGATGACGATTCAAGGATATTGCCGATAGGGCCGCGCCATCCGAGTTTTTTGTCAAAATCGCGCAGTCCATCCTGAAGCGCCCGGCGAGCGGCGTTTTGCATTGAAATATTCAGCGTTGTGTGTACGCGCATTCCTTTGCGCCAGATTTCATCCGTGGAATACCGCGTTGAAAGCGAACGTCTTACCCATTCCACGAAATGCGGGGCTATTGAGCGTTCGTCGCGTGAAACCGGCTTGAGAATGATGGGCCGGCGTTTGGCCGCCTCGGCTTCCGCGTATGAAATCATGCTTTCGGAAGCCATGCGATCTATTACGAAATTTCGCCGGGATCGGGCGGCGGTTGGGTTTATCCTGGGGGAGTAGCGCCCCGGACTGCTGGGAAGCCCCGCAATAAGGGCGCATTCCTCGAGAGAAAGATCTTCCGGCATTTTCCCGAAATAGTAATCCGCGGCTGCGGCAACGCCGTAGATGCCGGGGCCTAAAATGTGAAGATTGGCGTAAAGCGTGAAAATCTGCTGTTTGGAGTAAAGGCTTTCCATTTTCCGGGCAACCCATATCTCCCTGATCTTTCTGTCCCAGGTTTTTTCGTATGCCTCCAGGAGCATGCGCGAGAGCTGCATTGTAATGGTGCTCGCGCCTTTGCCTATAGGGAAACTTTGCCGTACCAGGTCCTTTACAACGGCACGCGAGATGGCGTAGTAGTTAACGCCTGAGTGATGGTAAAAATGCGAGTCTTCGACGGCGATTATGGCGTTGCGCAGGTTTTGCGGAATTTCGTCATACGAAACGATGATTCTTCTTTCGATTGCGAATTCAGCGATGCTTTTGCCGTTGTCGGCGTAAATCGTCGTAATGACATCAGGGCGGTAATCCTCAAGACTCCTTATCGGCGGCAGGTTATATTCATACCCCAGCAGAATGCCGATAGCCGCTCCCGCGCCTGTTATTATGACGACAAGAACTCCAAAGATTATCCAGAGCCACGGAGAAAAACGCGATTTCTTTCTTACGCCGGTTTTTTTTTTGCGATCGTTTCGTGATGCCATCCCATGATTAACCGATGTTTACCCTGACGGCTTCGGCGATATTGCCTGCCAGCCGGTCGGTTATTTTATTGGTAGGACCTTCAACCATGACTCTGCACATTGACTGCGTACCGGAATAGCGGACGAGTACGCGCCCGTTGTCGGCTAACTCGGCTTCCGCGGCGCGAATCGCGGACTGCAACGCGGCGATTTCATCGAGAGGCGGCTTGCGGGTTACATTGACATTAACGATTCGCTGCGGCGACAGCGACATGATTTTCGCAAGTTCTGAAAGCGGCTGCCTGTAATGCCGCATGGCCCAAAGAAGCTGCACGGCGGTAATTATACCGTCGCCGGAAGTATGGTGGTTCAGAAATATGACGTGCCCCGATTCCTCGCCGCCGATAACGGCGTTTTTCTCCTGCATCATTTCCAGGACATAACGGTCGCCTACGCTGCTGGTTCCCGTTTCGACGCCAAGGTTGCGCATCGCGGCAAAAAAACCGAAATTGCTCATGACGGTTGCTATCACCAGGTTGTTGTTAAGCAGCCCGAGGTCTTTGTAAAGCCTGGCGCAAATCGCAATAATATGATCGCCCGTGAGCCGGTTTCCTTTTTCATCCACGGCGATAAGCCGATCGCCGTCTCCGTCGAAAGCAAGACCAATGTCGGCGCGGAATTCAGAAACCCTGGCGACAAGATCCTCGGTATGCTGCGACCCGCACTTTTCGTTAATGTTCGTTCCATCCGGCGCGCAGTGAATAGCTTCGATATTTGCGCCAAGTTCACGGAAAACGGCGGGCGCGGTTTTGTATGTGGCGCCGTTGGCGCAATCAAGCGCGATTTTCATTCCATCTAGATCAAGGTTTTCATGTAATGTGCTTTTGCAAAATGTAGTGTAACGCGCGGGCGCGTCGCTCAGGCGGCGCATACGTCCGATTTTCGCTGCGGTCGGAAGGGCTTCCCCGATTTTTCCGGACTCTATAAGATTTTCGATTTCGTTTTCTTCAGCATCCGGCAGCTTAAATCCGTCGCGTGAAAAAATCTTTATGCCGTTGTCGTCATAAGGATTGTGCGACGCGGAAACCACCATGCCGGCATCAGCCCACAGACTGTGTGTCATAAACGCCACTCCGGGCGTCGGTAAAACTCCGGCAAGGAACGCGTCGCCGCCCATTGAGCAAACGCCCGCTGCCAGCGCGGCTTCCAGCATGTCACAACTCAGGCGGGTGTCTTTGCCGATGACAATCATCGGCCGATTCTTGGAACGTTTCTTACAGATATACGCGGTCGCGCGGCCGATTGCTATCGCCGTTTCCGCGGTCATCGGGTGAATATTAGCTACTCCTCTTACTCCATCCGTTCCAAACATGCGTGCCATAATGATCCTTTAAATGGGCGGACACATAGGTTCGCCCCTACGTAATAATTGTCATAATCGCTGTCGCGGCATCCACAATTTCCTGAAGCCATTTCGCGCCTGTTTCGCGCGCCTCCGGCGGAATTGCGCGAACGGCCTCGATATGGTTTCCATTTGCCGCTATTTTTTCCCATACATTCATAAACTTTTCGCGCGCCGCATTGCCGGCGGAATCATCAGGACCTTCCCGCAAGCGGGTTTCCATTTCCGGCCAGTGTCCGGCAAGCGCCCGCTGCATGGCTCTTATTTCGGGCGTCAACGCCGCGCTTCTTCCGCTTTTCGCGGATTCCAGCGAAAAAAGCATTTTTCCGGCAAGCTCGCTCAGGCGTTTTATGCGTTCCTCAATTCCGCTTTCGATGCGCCTGATTGCGCCTTGCCGGCACGCTTCGAGGAACGGTTCGCCGGACATGGTTCGAGCGCGGACAAGGCGATACCATTCGTGAAGCGCCCAAAGATTCCCAATGTAAATCAGATTGTTATGCAAAATTCTACGTATATCACGATACGCGCCGCAGATAAATTTAATGTTCCCTCCTGGAAGGGCGCGCGGAATAAAAAGCGTGTTTTCATCAAGCGCGTCCTGGCGGCAAATAGCGCCGGCCGGAAGAACAACGCCGTAGGTTATCCGCGCTGGGCCTACAAGTCCGCCCTGTCCGCCGAGGAAAATCGGCTGCCGATCCAGAAAAACGCCGTTTGGAACGTCACCTATAAGGGAAGCCGTCGCTTTGTCCTGGTGCGGCGTGAAATTGAAATGGATATATGACGAACCGATTTCGCTGTGATTGCTTCGGCTTGTTCCGCCGGCCATGAGCGCGTCGCAGAAATTAATCAGGCTCCCCGCCGTTACAAAAGGAAGAAAAATCGTCTGCTTAAATCCAACCGCGTGCGCCCCGCCGGATTCCTCCTCCAGCAGTGTTCCCGGCCTCACCTGCGCTCCGCTTCCCATTGAAACCTTGTCCAGAAATGTCGCACCTGAAAAAAATCCGCCTTTAAGTTCGACATTCCGGCCGAGCTGGCAGTTTTCAATTATTGCCGGCGCCTCGCCGCCGATTTCGGAACCTGGGCCGATTGATGTTTCCGCGCCGGACAAGCGGCACCCGGAATGAATAATTACGCCGGGGGCAATACTTTCCGGAACGATAGAATCCGCTATTTCCACGGAAAGAGGATTCGTCAGCACAACACCGCGATCAATCAGTCTTTGAGCGTTCATAATTTTTGATTTTTGATTGATGATTGACGGTTGAAATGGAGCGCGGACGTTCCGCCCGCATCCCTTTTCATACGATCAATAATCAGCAATTAAAGAGGGGTTAATTATACCCGCGAACGAAATGATTTTCCATGCCTGCGCGGTCTTTTTGATACGATGCAGCGTCAGGTTTCGCTTACGTACTATCGAGTACGCCGCGCTCAACCTTCCTTGCCTCGTGTCAAAAATCCTCGCGCATCCACAGGAAAATCATTTCGTTCGCGGGTATATTAAACATCAATCAAAAATCATCAATCAAAAATTAAAAATCAATTGTCATAACGCTGTATTATGTGGATAATTTAGTGTTTTACGGAATAGGCAATCGTAAAATCCGTCAGTGTTTTACGATTGCCCCTGTAATAAACCATAAAATCGACGAGGAGATGGAAAATATGACGTCCGAGGAAAAGGATCTTGTCAAAATTGAGTACGATAACGGTGTCGCCTGGGTCAGTTTCAACCGGCCGGAAAAACGTAACGCGATGACGCCGAGGCTTGCCGGCCGTATGCTGGAAGTCCTTGATGAAGTCGAGGTTCGGGAAGATATAGGCGTAATGGTGTTAACGGGCGAGGGATCGGCGTTCTCCGCCGGTATGGATATCAAGGAATATTTCCGCGACATGAAGGACAAGCCTCACATTGAGGAAATACGCGCACGTCGCAAGAACTGGGAATGGCAATGGAGACGCCTGCGCTATTTCGAAAAGGCGACCATCGCAATGGTCAATGGCTGGTGCTGCGGCGGAGCGTTCCTCCCCATGGCTTCCTGCGATCTTGCAATCGCCGCGGATGATGCAAAATTCGTACTATCTGAAATCAACTGGGGCATCCTGCCGGCAGGCAACGTTACAAAGGCTGTCGCAATGAATATGCCGGCGAGGCGCGGAATTTATTACGCCATGACAGGACTTCCTTTTGACGGCAAACAGGCGGCCGAGTGGAACCTGGTGAATGAATCCGTACCTCTGGCGGATTTGAGGAAGCGCACACGCGAATTGGCCGATGTTCTGCTGGAAAAGAGCCCGGTCGTATTAAAAGCGTGCAAGGATGTCTTTAAGAGAACGGTTGACCACGGCCTCGGCTGGGATATTTCTGAAGAATATCTCATTGCAAAACAGGAACAACTCTGGATGCTGGCCGGCGAGGAACGTGAAAAAGGCTTCAAGCAGTTCCTTGATGATAAATCCTATAAACCCGGACTGGGGATGTACAAGAAAGAATAGTTTTAATGCGCGTGTAAAAGCGCGCGTTCAAACGGGCTGAAAGCCCGTAGCGTAACAGCCCAGGGCAGAGGCGCGAAGCGCCGTCGCCCTGGGTACTTATTTGTCGATTCGCGAATCTTGTCGATTCGCGAATCGACCCTGCATCTATTTGGCTTTTTTGAGCGTCAACTGCATCGGGTCGCCCATGCCCATGTCCATGTTGAGCTTGATTTCGTTTCCTTCGATCGTGCCTTTGTAGGTCATTCTCATTTCCATGCCCATCGCATCAACCACAACGACAAAAGAAATATTTTTACCGTCGATTTTGCCTTCAGAAATAGCCGTTTCATCGCCCATTCCTTCAGGTCCAGTCGTTCCGGTTAATTTATCGCCGTCAGCCTTGAAGGTAAAGTTGAGTACCATCGGCATACCCATCATATCCATCTCCGCCGTCCACTTGCCATCGACATCCGCGCTGAAAGCAAAACTCGCTGCCAGCATGAACACTGTAATTAATACAACCTTTCTCATACATTCCTCCATAAATTGTTTTAAACAGGTCAAACTGCACATGCATAATACACGAACATTATTACGTTTTTTACTCTTATTATGTTACAAGCGTGGATATGCCGAACTGTAATCATTGCAGTTCAACTAGCGCCTGATCTTTAAAGACCTTATCCCCCACTGCCGCGTGTACGGCTTTGACCTTGCCGTCCAGCGGAGATGGAATACGGTTCAGCATTTTCATCGCTTCCAGCACCAGCAGCGTATCCCCCCGTTTTACACGCTTGCCCTCAGCCGCGCAAACCTCGGCCACGACGCCGGGAATCGCGGCTTTGACAAGACGCGGGTCTTTCTTCGTGTATGGCTTACGTGCGGCATATTTAGCCGTGAGTTGCGTTTCATATACTCCGTTTTCCAGGGTAAGAAGAGCATATTTCCTGGATTCGCTCATATCGTGCCTCCTGGCTGGTTAAAACGGCGGAATCCCGTGCTTGCGCGCCGGGCGCGTTTCTTCCTTGGCTCGGGTGATTTTAAGCGCGTGCGCAATGGATGCGCGGGTTTCCCGCGGCGGAATTACTGCGTCAACATAGCCGTTTGCCGCGGCGATATATGGATTGGCGAATTTATCGGTATATTCCTTTATCTTGAGTTTGCGCATCTCATCGGGATTTTCCGCGTCCATGATTTCATTTCTGAAAATTATGTTGGCCGCGCCTTCCGGTCCCATTACCGCGATTTCCGCCATCGGCCATGCGAAGACAAAATCGGCGCGCAGGTGGTGCGAACACATTGCGATGTAACCGCCGCCGTAGGCTTTTCGCAGAATGACAGTGATTTTGGGCACGGTTGCCTCGCTGTAGGCATACAGCACTTTCGCGCCGTGCCTGATGACTCCGCCGTGTTCCTGGTCCGATCCAGGAAGATAACCGGGGATATCGACAAACGTTACCAGAGGAATATTAAAAGCGTCACAGAATCGTACAAAACGGGCGATCTTATCAGAAGCGTCGATGTCAAGCACTCCCGCCAGCACAAGCGCCTGGTTGCCGATGATGCCGATGGTTTCTCCATCAATACGGCCGAATCCGACAATGGCGTTGGGCGCGAAAAATTCCTGGACTTCAAAAAATTGGGAATCATCCGTAACGGCCCGCACGATATCGCGCATATCGAAAGGAATTTTGGAGTCTTTTGGAATCAGGGATTCTATTCTGTAAGACGGTTTTGGAGGACATGGCGCGGCCGTCGCGGCTTTTTGCCTGTTGCTGTCGGGAAGAAAAGAAACGAGCTTGCGTATCTGGCTAAAGCATTCCTTTTCGCTGCGCGCGAAAAAGTGAGCGTTGCCGGCCGTTTCCACCTGCACGCGAGCGCCGCCCAGTTCTTCCATGGAAATTTCCTCGCCCAACACCGTTTTTACCACTTCCGGACCGGTGATGAACATGCGCGATATCTGATCCACGACGAAAACAAAATCTGTAAGCGCGGGCGAGTATACCGCGCCGCCTGCGCAGGGGCCGAGAATTACGGATATCTGCGGCACGACGCCGGAAGCAAGCGTGTTGCGATAAAAAATTTCGCCGTAACCGGCCAGCGAATTCACGCCTTCCTGGATGCGCGCGCCGCCGGAATCATTTATCCCTATGATGGGAATGCCCATTTTAACGGCGTGATCCATGACCTTTGTGATCTTGCGCGCGTGCATAAAGCCGAGCGACCCGCCGGCAACGGTAAAGTCCTGGGCGTAAACGCAGATGCTGCGCCCGCCAATAGTGCCGGAACCTGTGATAACGCCGTCGGCGGCCAGATCTTTGTTTTCCATGCCGAAATCCTGGCAATTGTGTTCTACGAACAAATCGTATTCGTGAAATGACCCCGGATCTAGCAGCGCGTTTATCCTCTCACGCGCCGTCATTTTTCCGCTCGCCTTCTGCTTGAGGATGGCTTTCTCGCCGCCGCCCTTTGCGGCCGTGAATTTTCTGGAAAAGAAATCCACAATCCGATTCATGAAATTCATTTATCAGTCCCCCTGTTTATGTATGCTTCCGTTCCCGCGGAAATATCCATCTAAAAATCATAGCAGAAAGCGTTCCGGTTATGCTGATATTAAAGTGTTCTCGAAAAGACTGGACGATCTTTTGGTTTTTGCAGGTATTTATCGAAAATCATGCCGATATTGCGTATAAAAATGCGCCCGAGCATAGTCACACGGATGCTCTCCGGAGTCAGTTCAACCAGATCGTCGGAGCAAAGCGGGGCGAGGCGCGCAAGTTCATCCGCAAAATATCCGTCAAAATCGATGTCGTATTCCGCCGCGAATTCCTTTTTGTTTAAAACGCAGTGGCAAAGTATTTTGCCTATGGCGGCGCGGCGGATAACGTCGTCGTCCGCAAGCCAGATTCCGCGCATTACCGGAAGCGCGCCGCTCCTGATGGACGCTGAATAATCATCAAGCCCGCGATAACTCTGGGCGTAAACACGATCCACGCCGCTTATGGAGGTAACTCCCATTCCAAGAAGATCCGAACCGGCTTTTGTCGTGTATCCCTGAAAATTCCTGTGCAGTGTGCGGCTGCGCTGCGCCAGGCACAGTTCATCATCAGGTCTGGCAAAGTGATCCATGCCGATGTAGTTATAGCCCGATTCGGTAAATCGTCCGATGCCGGCGCGGAAGATTTGGAATTTTTCCATGCCCTGCGGAATCCACCTGGTCAACGCCCCCTGCTGTTTTTTCATCCACGGCACATGCGCGTAACTGAACATGGCAATGCGATCCGGACACATGCCTATGACTTTATCAATGGCATCCACAAAGCTCGCGACGGTTTGAAGCGGCAGCCCGTAAATAAGATCGATGTTTAGCGAGTCAAATCCGAGCGCGCGGCATGCGTCGAAAAGCTCTTTTGTTTCTTCATAAGGCTGTATGCGCCGTACCGCTTGCTGTACCTGCGGGTTGAAATCCTGTATCCCCATGGAGAGCCTGTTAAAGCCCAGTCGGCGAAAAACCTCCAGGTGCGCAATCGTCGTCGCTCGCGGATCTATTTCGACGCCTATTTCGGCGTCGCTCGCGAAAATGAAATGACCTTTGGTGAAAGCGAACAGTTCTTCAAGCTGCGCGGGCGAAAACCATGTGGGAGTGCCGCCGCCCCAGTGGAATTGCACGACAGGCCGCGACCGATCGACGCGGGCGGCAATCATCGCGATTTCTTTTTTTAGCGTTTCCAGATATGGAACGGCGATATCGTGATTTTTTTTGATGATGACGTTGCAGCCGCAAAACAGGCAGAGCCGCTCGCAGAACGGCAGGTGCATGTAAATCGAAAGCGGACGTCCGGATAGGTTGGATGATGAAAGCGCGCGTTCAAAATCCGCTGGACCGAAAGCGTCGCTCCACTCGGGCGCGGTCGGGTAACTTGTATAACGCGGCCCGGGAACGTTGTAGCGCCGCAGCAGTTCTTCCGTAAGATTCAGCGTTTCACCCTGGATGTTTATATCAAGATTCATGTTGACATGGGAGCGCGTACATCTCGTCTGCGGAAAGTAACTATGGCACAAAAAGCCGCTATTTTTGATGAATGTGCGCTGAATATATTAAACATTTTATTAACCTCGCGGCTTCCCGCAGGCGGGATGCCTGCGCTCCCGTGTCAAGGTTTTGCAAGAACCTTATTATTCTACAATATTTTAATAATCCACGGTAAAATCTTCTCGTGTTTTGATGGATTTTCAACCTGATTGCCGTAAAGTTTGAAAACTTGCCTGTAACTTGAATATGAAGTGGGCAGACCTGGGAGCGCGGGCGTCCCCGCCGGCGTACAATTAACGATGCGGGCAAAGCCCGCGTCCATCAAAATGCCCACTTCATATTCAAGTTACATCAACGATGGTTCACGGCAAGCCGCCGTGAGGCGGCTACTATCAAGGATGGGTTAAGTAAAAATGAATAAGATTTTTATGCCAGGCCGTCGGACAAAGATCGCGATCGCGCTTACAATGTCGCTGGCAATGGTTTGTTTGATGGCTGCATGCGGCGGTTCACGAACGTCGGATTCGGCGACAGCGGTTACAGCTAAAGGAACTTTGCGTCTTGCCACCACTACGTCCACAAAAGACAGCGGCCTGCTTACGGAGATTATTCCTGATTTTGAAAAGAAAAGCGGCTGGAAGGTCGAAGTCATCAGCGTTGGTTCCGGCGAAGCTATGAAGCTCGGAGAAAACGGCGAAGCTGATGTTCTGCTGGTGCATTCTCCGGCCGCGGAAAACGCCTTTGTTGAAGGCGGCCACGCGGATTTAACAGGCAGACTTGATGTCATGTACAACGATTACGTTGTTATTGGCGCGAAAAACGATTTAGCGGGCGTCAAATCGGCGGCGCCGGCCGACGCAGCGGCGATTTTCAGGACGATTGCCGATAAAAAAGCCGCCTTTGTTTCACGCGGCGATAATTCCGGCACTCACAGTAAAGAACTATCCATCTGGAAGTCTGCGGGCATCGATCCACATGGCGACTGGTACATCGTGGCCGGTTCAGGCATGGGCGCGGTCATTGCCATGACAGACGAAAAACTGGCTTATACACTCGCCGACCGCGCGACATGGCTTACGTACTCCGCGAAGTCCGATCTTGAAATTGTGAGTGAAAAAGACCCGTCGGGCATCCTCAATAATCAGTATGGCGTTATCTGCGTAAACCCGGACAAGAACGCCTCGATACAGCATGAAGGCGCCGTGGAATTTCAGAAATGGATCACATCGCCGGCTACACAGAAACTGATAGGCGAATTCGGCGTTGCGCAATTCGGCGCTCCGCTGTTTACGCCCAACGCAAAGTAGTTTTTGAATCTGGTATATCGGCATTATTTAATGAACGCGGACGAGACGTCCGCGTTC